>ENA-OQKD01000171-OQKD01000171.1-human-gut-metagenome-genome-assembly--contig:-NODE-171-length-18234-cov-4.217154_pt1 | contig 18234 bp, 18 predicted proteins | sample MGYA00242775_ERZ504792 | MGnify/ENA primary metagenome ERZ504792 (study PRJEB26092, sample SAMD00036401) | human gut metagenome | host: Homo sapiens | study: EMG produced TPA metagenomics assembly of...
CATGCAGAACTTCTCTGGCATTCTCTGTGCATCGGAAAATAAAATCATAATCCTGAGCCCCGTCAAACTCCTTACGAAGCATTCCAACCTGACTGATGATCTCTCTGTCCACCACAAAAAGATGGCAGATGTAGTTTACCGTACACAAAAGATCCGGATTGTAATCCGGCTTAAAATGAGGCTGGAAAAATTTGTGGCCGTCCATGGACATTTTATCCTCATCGGAATAAAGAATACGGATGTCCCTGTTTTCATTTAATGCCTTTACGCACTGGAACAGCGCGTGAGGCGTCAGCTCATCATCGTGATCTGCAAAAGCAATGTAATCGCCTGTGGCAGCCTCAATTCCCGCATTGGTATTTTCAGAGATCTGCAGAGCCTTCTCATGATAGATCACTTTAATCCTTTCATCTGAAGCAGCCAGAGATTCCAGAAGCTTACGGATGGGAGAATCGGCTCCGCTGCCGTCCGACAGACAAAGCTCCCAGTTTGGATAGGTCTGAGCCTTTACAGTATCCACAAGCTGGCGGAGATATTTCTCCGGCGTTTTATATAAAGGCACCACAATGGAAATCCTGGGCTGATATTCAAATTTTGTCCTTCTCTGCTTTTCCAGCTCCTTTGAGCCTGGAAGATGGCGGACGATCCATTTCTGATAGGGAATCTCCCTTGTGGACGCAGTTTTTACCTTGGATACCACCTTGCCTACCATAGCTGCGCTTCCCTGGCTTTTCCAGTACCTGAGACCTTTTTTTGCATATTTCTCTATTTTTTTCCGAAAAACAACAGCCGGATTCAAATGAACAATATGGACTGATTTTGTGTCTCCTGCGTAAAAAACAAGATACAGAAGCTTTCCGGTAAGATTTGTAAGTTCCACAAAAAATCCGGACTTGTCTTTGCTGTCCATTTCCTCATAAAGCTGTTCCACATCCACACGTTCGGTACGAAGGATCTCCACATTTAATTTCTGTTTGTTTTCATCAAAAATCTGGATTTTTACCGGCTCGTCTGCAACTGCCCAGCCTCTGATCCGAAGAAATCCCTGCTGCACTTTTTCCTCTTCAATAAAAAACTGAGGCTTTCCTCTTCTTTTTTCCAGCTCTCTTGCAGAAACGGAAAACCAGCAGATCCGCCGGTCCGGCATATCCGCATACACGGTCAGCTTCTGACAGCCTTCCAGAGACTGAGGAAGCTGCACAGACGCAGTGATCCTCTCGCCTCTCATCAGATCCGGATCTTTAAATCTTTCCAGAGCGCTGACTACCTCCAGGCGCTGAATCTCCGCCTTTACTTCAGAGCCGTCCAGACAGGCGCGCATCTTTGCTTCCTTTGGCCAGGTTCCCTGCAGAATATACTGACAGGGATCCTTCAGGTGAAACCGGTCCTTTGTTACCTCAAAAATCTCTCTTGACATATCCAACCTCACAATTTCTCAGTCTTCTCTCAGGGAACAGTCGCCCTCTGTCACAGACAGATTGGGGCTGTAATAAGGATCGCCTTTTTTCAGCTGATCTTCCCATTTTTCCCGAAAACGTGTTATTTCCTTTTCAAAACGGTACTGTTTCTCAGGAGTGTCCTCCAGGCCTCTTGATTTGGACTCATAGTGATACAGCTCCGCATAAGGGGTAAAGACGATTTTTCTTCCCATATCCCTTATTTTCATGCAGAGGTCAATATCATTAAACGCCACGCGGAAGCTTTCATCAAAGCCTCCCACTGCCCGGAAATCACAGGCATCCACAAGCATACAGGCAGCTGTCACTGCGCTGATCTCCTGAACGCTTACCATTCTGCCGAAATATCCTGCATCCTCTCTGGACGCCCGGCACATCACATGGCCTGCAATACCTCCCAGCCCCAGAACAACTCCTGCATGCTGGATGGTGTCATCCGGATAATACAGCTTGGCTCCCACAATGGAAACCTCCTTCTGCTGGCAGATTCCAAGCATTTCCTCCATCCAGTCAGGGGTCAGGATCTCCACATCATTGTTCAGAAACAGAAGATATTCTCCCTTTGCCTGCTCTGCGGCAAAATTATTTATGGAAGAATAATTAAACTCTTTTTCCCACACAAGAACTCTTACCCTTGGGTAACGCTCATGAAGCTTCTCATAATAGGCAAAGGTTTCTTTTTCCTCACTGTTGTTTTCTACCACTAAAACCTCATAATTCTCATAGGAGGTGCGCTCCGCCATGGAAGAAAGGCACAGCTCCAGATCTTCTGTATGATCTTTGTTTGGAATGATCACAGAGATCAGGGGCTTTCCCTGAATCTCCAGTCTGCTTCTGTACCATCCGGGCCGTTCTGTCATCTCCACCTTTGCCGGGATCCCCATTCTCTTATAATGCTCTTCCACGGCTTTTCGTCCTGCTTCAAAAGCATAGGCCTTGCTTTCCGGATCTGCTGCCGTGGAATCCATATGACAGCGCCAGTGATACAGAACCCTGGGAATATGGATGATCTTCTCTGCCTTTTCACAGCAGCGGAAAATAAAATCAAAATCCTGGGCTCCGTCAAATTCTTTCCGGAAATATCCCGCCAGCTCTGCCACCTGTCTCTTTACCACAAAAATATGGCAGATATAATTATTATCCCGGAAACGGAACAGGTTGAAATCCGATTTAAAATGAGGATCAAAATAATGCTGTCCGTCCATGCTGACCTTATCCTCATCTGTGTATACTACATCTGCATCCTGATCGTTAATGGCCTTTACAATTTCAAACAGCGCGTCAGGCTCCAGAATATCGTCATGGTCGCAGAGCATCAGGTATTCTCCTCTGGCAAGCTCCATGGCCTTATTGGTGTTCACAGAAATCCCGCCGTTGGATTTCAGCTTTTTGTAGCTGATCCTTACCTCATGTCTGTAATTTTTTTTCAGAAACTCATGAACGGTTTCGTCCGGGCTTCCGTCTGCCAGACAAAGCTGCCAGTTTCCATAGGTCTGTTTTCTTATGGACTCAATCAGTTCCTTCAGATAGGGAAGGGGCGTACAGTAAAGAGGGATCACAATACTGATCAAAGGCTTTCTGTCAAAAGAAGTATGCTTCTGCTTCCATGCCTGACGCCGGTTCAGAGAATGGCGTTTCAGCCATTGTTCATAATCTCCCTGAGTGTTTTCCTGACGGTTCAGAAGCCTGTTAAAAAAACCTTTTGGTTTCTGCTCTTTACGAAGCTTCTGAACATCGATTTCATAAATCTTTTCCACAGAAGATCCTGTAAATTTTAAGCAGGATCTTTTTTCCTGAAATTTCATCTAAAGAAGCTGAAATACGGAATCCGATTTCCTGATTTTTATAACTCTCATCAAGGCTGCAGCGCTCCACCACATCCGGCCGCCGCCCTCTGCTTATCCTGCAGGCAAAAGGACTTCCGTCCTGATTTAAAGCGGTGATCTCCGTCTCACCCCTCTGATCCACAGCCCAGCCCTGGATTTCCAGCATGGTATCATAAAGGATTTCCACTCTGTCCAGGTGATATTCCAGCAGGCTTTGGTTCAGAAAGCTTTTCAGCTCATCTGCGCTCTTCTTCCACACAGATACCCGCTGTTCTCCGTCTGTAAGAAACAGCTCGATCTGCTGAAACTGTTCTGCAAGCTGATCTGCCTTTGGAATCCGCAGCCGGAAGCCCGGAAGGAACTCTCCAAAGTCCGCTTCCAGAGCCTGAGCCACATCCGGTCTTTCATATCTCTCAGGATCAGCCAGAACAAGCTCCTGATTTCCGTCTCCCACTAGACAGAAGCTCATTTCCTGTCTGTCAGATCCGGCATACCAGCCTCCAAGGCTTAACACCTGGCCATGTCTGTCATCATATTTTTCTTCATCAATGCTGAAGCGCAATTCTTCCATATTTCATCCTCATTCTGTCTGATCTGAAAGCCGGAATTTTGCCATCAGACCTTTTTTCTGTCAGTTCTCTCTGACAGCTTATTTTTTCTTAATGCTTCTGTACAATTTCCAGACTTTTGTATTTTCCATCTGACTGATCTTTTCTTTCAGTCTGCGGATCTCTTCATCCTTTTCCGCTGACACCAGGCCAAAGCTCTTCCAGAACTTTTCCCCTGCGTCCTGAGCTTTCATGATCTCAATTTCAATCCTGAGCCTTTTCTCTCCGCTGATATTTCCGATCACAAACTGAGGATCTCCCCCGCCGAAATAATAGCTGTCAGCTCCTACCGGAAAACCGTTTGTGGTAAAGTCCGCTTTTATGTCATTTTCAAAAGCAAGTTTCCGAAGAACCAGACCTCCTGCCGCTTCTCCCGGATCAAGACGAAGGTTCTTCACATCCTCCGGTATTTCAAGTTCCATGCTGATCCCTGCTCTGCTCATAGGATAAGCTTCTGAATCTTCCTCAGAAAATCCATTTCCCCGGTCAAAAAACACCTGAAGCCTCCGCTCTGCTCCTGCTGCCCTCATCTGCTCATAATAGGGAAGGATCTCCACCTTGCCCGGAGAAACGTCTTCATACATGGAAAGAAGAGGCACATGACTTCCCTGCATATACTTCTGGAAATTCCTTTCCATTTCTCCGTAAACAGCAAGCTCCTCCTGAGTAATACCTGCTTTGCCATAAAAATCCCTGTCCTTCAGAACACGGCGCTTTCCGTCGCTTTCCAGATAATAATGGATCATCCGGTACAGGATAAAGCCTGCAGGAACCGGAAAGTCAAAGGTCCACTCATAATCGATCACAACCTGTCTGTCCTTCAGAATCAGAATATTGGCAGGAACCAGGTCAATATTGGACATTTTTTGCGCAGGAATACTCTCCGGTCAGCTCTACGTCCCCGAATACCTGTACAAACTCCGGCGTTTTGATAAAGGTATCTGTGCTGTGAAGGTTCTGAACCTTTTTCAGATAATAAAAGAACAGTTCCTCCAGTTCAGAAAGTTTTCCCTGAGCCAGAAGCTGATCCAGCTTTTCTTCCAGAGTCATTCCCTCCAGATATTCCAGTCTTGCAGCTTTGTTTACTGTTTTGCAAAGGTTAAACTCCAGACCCTGCTTTTTATAAGCTTCTGTAAGCTCTGTATAAATCCGTTCCAGACCGGCTGTATGCTCACAGGCCTTTTCACTGACAGGAAGCTTCTGCACATATCTCTCAAATCTTCCCGGCTCACAGATATCTGTTCTCAGAGCAAAACGGGCATCCCGCTCATTGGAAAATTTAGTATACACAATTTCCGGACAGATCTGTTCTTTTCCGATCAGAAGAAGAAAGGAATTGGAAAACTCCGGGAACATGTCATTGTCCAGAAGAGAATCATACACAGGAGATTCCTGAAAAAGCTGCAGGCGCAGCCGATCAAAGTTTGTCTCCATACGGTTCAGCTCGCCCTTTAAGGGAAGGCGTCTGTCAGAATATATGGTCATGGGAAGCTTATAGTCCGGAAACGGATAATACCACTGCGCTTTCAGATTCCCTGCCTTTTCCAGAATTTCTGTAAGCTCTTTTTTAGTAAAGGTTTTTACGCCCTTTGTTGTGGGATAGCCTTCCAGCCCTTCAAACAGTGTTCCAAAGTGATCCTCCGTGCAGCCTGCCCAGTATTTCAGACCAAAACGGTTTTCAATGGCAAGAACGATCTGTCCGTCCGGTTTCAGATGACGGGCAATGGTTTTCAGGAAATCCACATAAGGGGTGTCGCTCTGAATATAGTTTTCCCCATACTCAAAAACGCCGATCAGAGTAATGTAATCATACTTCTCCGTCAGCGCAGGCTCGATCTCCTGAAAATTCCCCATAAGTATTGTGAGATTTTCACAGTCCTTATGTCTCCAGGCATTGATCTCACTTCGTTTTTTTGACAGCTCAATACAGGTGACCTTCTCTGCTTTTTCACAGAGCGCACCTGTAATGGCTCCGCAGCCGGAACCGATCTCCAGCACATTTTCCTTTCCGGTAAACGGAAGCCAGCTTAAAATATTTTCCCTTATATGGGAAAAATGATAGAGAATGGGCCAGCTTTTCCGCTCTGCGATCACCTGGTTCCACTGCTCTTTCGGATAAGCTCTGGCAATTTCCAGCATCTCATCTTCTATGGCTCCGTCACTGTATAAATCCTGTCCCGGATAACAGGTATCATCCAGGACTGCCTTACCGATTTTTTCTATCATGCTTTTTCTCCGTAGCGAATCTCCACTTTTGAGTTCATATCATAAAATCCAACCGTGTTCTTGTTGGAAACCACTGTGATATTACATGCGTCATACAGTCTGTGGAAAACTGTAAACTCACCGTCCTTGTACCCGGTGCAGCCAAAGGAAAGAAGATATTCCCCTCCCTGCAGGAACATTTCCTGCTCAAAGGTCACTGTACAGCTATCTCCTGTCTGAGAGTGTTCCACAGATTTCTTTTCAAACAGAGTATTGGTTCCTGTGATCTCTGTACCCTTAATATCTTTAAAGGTATAGGCCATAATCGGTTCCTGAATATCCTGATGAAATACCACCTTCATCCGTATCCGGAAACTGCTGCCCTTTTCAATGGTATTGGTACAGCGGTCCTTGTCATCCAGAACTGCAAAATCCACAATCTCCGCAAGCTTGGTACCATATTCCAGCATATTGGGATTTACCTGGAACTGCTGGCTCCAGCTTTCTTTCTGCTCTTCTTTCTTTTCCTCTGCCTTTGCAGGATCCTGGCCTACCAGAAGCTGCTTGTACATATCCACCATCTGTTTTGGAGAACCTTCTTCCAGCTTCACTCCCTTATTCAAAAGAATCACTCTGTCACAGTACCGGGAAATACTGCTTAAATCGTGGCTGACAAAAAGAATGGTTTTGCCCATCTTTTTAAATTCTTCAAATTTCCGGTAGCATTTTGCCTGAAAGAACACATCCCCTACAGACAGGGCCTCGTCAACGATCAGAATTTCCGGATCAATGTTAATGGCAACTGCAAATGCCAGACGGACAAACATACCGCTGGAATAAGATTTTACAGGCTGATAAACAAAATCTCCGATGTCTGCGAAGTCCAGGATATCCTGAAGTCTGGCATCCACCTCTTCTTTGGAAAATCCCATCATGGTTCCGTTGAGATATACGTTTTCGATTCCTGTATATTCCATGTTAAAGCCGGCTCCCAGTTCCAGAAGAGCGGAAATCCTTCCGTCCACCTTCACCTCTCCTGCCGTAGGGTTCAGAACTCCTGTAATGATCTTCAGGATGGTGGACTTTCCGGAACCGTTTGTTCCGATGATGCCCACAGTTTCGCCCCGCTCTACCTGAAAATTCACGTCTCTTAAAGCATAATGCTCTCTGACCGGGACCTTAAAGCCCAGAGTTTCCCGCAGTCTGTCTGAAGGCTTATTATATAATTTATACATCTTGTCCAGATGTTTTACCTGAATTGCAAATTCACTCATTTTTTTCTCCATTTACAGTACATCTGCAAAATGTACCTGAAGTTTTTTGAACAGTCTTGTTCCAAGGAAAAACAGCACCAGGGTAAAAGCCCAGAAATAAAGGGTCAGCGCCGGATGCTGCCAGAATCCCACATGATCGATCAGGGAATCACGATATCCCTGTACCACATAAAATACCGGATTCAGCTTCAGGATCTTTGTAAGAATCCCTGTAAGACCAAGGTCGCTGAAATTCCACATAATGGGAGTTACCCATACCCCTACCTGAAGTCCGATGTTGATGATCTGACTGAGATCCCGGAAAAATACCACTACCGCGCTGGAAAAATAAGTCACTGCCAGAATCAGCATAAAAATACAGAAGCTGTAATAAATAAGCTGAATGGCATACCAGGTAGGCGGATAGCCCATGCAGGTATAGATCACCAGGACGATCAGCACAAAAAAGCAGTGGACAAACCCGGCTGAGATCACTTTTACCACAGGAAGGATACGAATATTAAAAACAACCTTTTTTACCAGATAATTATATTCCAGAAGAGAATTGGTCCCGCCGATCAGCCCGTCCTGGAAAAAGAACCAGGGCACCAGTCCGGCTACCAGCCAGAGAACAAAGGGAACTCCTCTGTCCGCTCCGCCTCTTAAAGCCAGGCCAAACACAAACCAGTATACACAGATGGTAACTACCGGCTGGATAAAGGCCCAGACTGTTCCAAAATAAGAACCTGCATATTTTGTTTTAAAATCATTTTTGGCCAGGGAAAGAACCAGCCTTCTGTTCCGGTATAGTTCCCCTGGCAGCCATGTCTCTTTTTTCAATCCTTTTTGCTCCTGTTTGCGGAATATTCCTGAAAGCTTCCCCATTTTTTGTCCTTGTCAGAAAGAATCAGCTCCATTCCTTCGGGAATCGGCCACTCTACTGCAATAACCGGGTCATTGTATGCAAGTCCGCCCTCATCATTGGGATGATAAAAATCTGTACACTTATAAGCAAACTCAGCAGAATCAGAAAGTACAAGGAAGCCATGGGCAAAGTTCTTTGGAATAAAGAACTGTTTTTGTTTTCTGCAGAAAGCAGCACTCCGTACCACTGTCCGTAAGTAGGAGAGCCCTCACGAAGATCCACAGCCACATCATAAACCTCTCCGCTTACTACGCGGACCAGCTTATCCTGCGGATAGTTGATCTGAAAATGAAGTCCGCGAAGCACACCTTTTCTGGAGCTGGACTGATTGTCCTGAACAAACTCCTGGTCAATGCCTGCTGCCTTGTAATCATTATAATTATAAGTCTCCATAAAGTATCCCCGGTCATCTCCGAACACTGCAGGAGTGATCACCTTTAATCCTTCAATGTGACAGGTCTCTACTGTAATTTTTCCCATTTTATAAGCCCTCCGCTACTTCGATCAGATATTTTCCATATGCAGTTTTAAGAAGCGGCTGCGCCAGCTCCACAAGCTGCTCTTTATTGATAAATCCACGTTTGTAAGCAATTTCCTCAATACAGGAAATATAAAGTCCCTGACGTTTCTGGAACGCGGAAACAAAATCAGCCGCATCCAGAAGGGAATCATGGTTTCCTGTATCCAGCCATGCAAATCCTCTTCCCAGAGTTTCTACCTTCAAGGTTCCTCTGTTCAGATATTCATTGTTGATGCTTGTAATCTCAATTTCGCCTCTTGCTGAAGGCTTCACATTTTTGGCGATCTCCACTACATCATTGTCATAGAAGTAAAGTCCCGGAACCGCATAGTTTGACTTGGGATGCTCCGGCTTTTCCTCTATGGAAAGAGCTTTTCCGTCTTCGTCAAATTCTACCACGCCGTACTCTCTTGGGTCCCTTACATAATAGCCGAAGATGGTTGCTCCCTTTTCCCCTTCTGTTCTCTTATATGCGTTCTGAAGCACTCTGGAAAAGCTCTGTCCGTAAAAAATATTGTCTCCCAGAACAAGGGCAACCGCATCGTTTCCAATAAAGTCCGCGCCAATGATAAACGCATCTGCCAGCCCTCTTGGCTGCTCCTGAACCGCATACTCGAAACGCATTCCAAGCTGCTTTCCGTCTCCCAGAAGCTCTTCAAACACCGGAAGATCTCTTGGTGTGGAAATGATGAGAATTTCTCTGATCCCTGCCAGCATCAGCGTGGAAAGGGGATAGTAGATCATCGGTTTGTCATACACCGGCATGATCTGCTTGGAAATCGCTTTTGTCAATGGATATAATCTTGTTCCTGAACCGCCTGCTAAAATAATACCTTTCATATCTCTCCTCCTATTTTCTGGAACCGTACATTTTTTTCTCTTTAAAGTAAAGGGCTGTCATCAATGCCACAAGGGTCACGGCCATCACAGCCATCAATCCAAGAAGAATCTTTGACATATCGGAAAGTCCTTCCTCAGTTTCCGATTCCGGTATTTCCGCTTCTTCCTGTACTGTCTGTGTACCGGAAGTATTTTCTCCTGTTCCCGCTGCCGCTGTCTGTACCGCCTGGGGTGTGGGAGTTGCGGCAGGCGCCGCATAGCCTACATACTGTCCATTATAAAAATAACGGTTCAGCATTTTTCCGTTTTTATCCACCTGCTCTACGGTAAGCTGATCTGCTGTCACACCTTTTGGCACTGTCATTTTTTTCCCGTTGACTGTCAGTGTATCAAAATTATTAAACGCATAGTCAAAAAGCGCGATACTGTCTGTACAGTTTGCGCCCAGATCTGCTGTACGCATGGTAACTGCAATATAGGTTCTTCCGTTCCGCTCCGCAGCCACTACAAGGGTATGGCCTGCATCATTGGTATTTCCTGTTTTTCCGCCAATGCAGCCTTCATAATAAAGATTGGATTCTTTTGCCATAAGAGGCATATGAGTATGCATTCCTCTGGCCTCGCTGAGGTTTGTGGCCGGAATCGTATAATTGGCTGCGCTGATAACCTTTCGGAAACGGGGATTCTGAAGTCCTGCCCGCATGATCTTTGCCAGATCATAGGCTGTTGTATAATGATCGGAATCCGGAAGTCCGCTTGCATTGGCAAAATGCGTGTTACTGCATCCAAGCTCTCTGGCCTTCTCATTCATCATCTCAATAAACTGAGCTTCTGTTCCCCCTACATATTCTGCCATCTGAGCGCACACTTCATTGGCAGATTTAATAATGGCCGCATACCAGCAGTCCTTCATGGTAATGGTTTCTCCCAGCTTCATTCCGATGTTGGAGCTGTCCCAGGTCACATCCCGGACTCCTGTTTCTGTAAAGGTTACAGAATCCTTCGGGGAACTGTTTTCTATCGCAGTAAGCACGGTCATGATCTTTGTGGTACTTGCAGGATAACGGTATTCGTCTTTTCCTTTATCATAAAGAACCGCTCCCGTATCTGCATCGATCAGAACTGCTGTCTCAGAAACTGTGTCCGGTCCTTTGGGCCATCCCTGAATACTGTCTGAGCTTACTGCTGCCGCTGTCCCGAAATTCACAGTTACCGCCTGTACGGACACGGCAGGGAGCAGTAACGCCGCAATTCCGGCTGCCACAGTGCCTGCTATTTTATTTTTCATTGCGTTTCCTCCGTCAAAACTCAAATGAGAGTATTTTTTCTGTAATATATTCCACATCCGGCATTTCCAGATTATAGAACATGGGCAGTCTTAAAAGCCGTTCGCTTTCCCGTGTGGTATAAACATCCTCTCCGCTGAAGCGTCCGAACTTCCTGCCTGCCGGAGAACTGTGAAGAGGCACATAATGAAAGGCAGTGCAGATTCCGTTTTCTTTCAGATAAGTGATCAGCCTGCTTCTGGTTTCCAGATCCTTCACTTTTATATAATACATATGAGCATTATGCTTGCACCCTTCCGGTACAAAAGGTCTCCGGATCTTTTCCTGATCCTCCAGACTCTTCAGCCCCTCATGGTAATAGTTATAGATCTGATGCCGCTTACGGTCGATTTTTTCCGCTTCCTCAAGCTGGGCATAAAGATACGCCGCGTTCATTTCACTTGGAAGATAAGATGAGCCATAATCGATCCAGCGGTATTTATCTACCTGTCCCCGGAAAAATTTGCTTCTGTCTGTTCCTTTTTCTCTGAGGATCTCTGCTTTTTCCTGGTATTCATTTTTCTGGAAAACAAGAGCCCCGCCCTCTCCCATGGTATAGTTCTTCGTCTCATGGAAGCTGTAGCACCCGAAATCTCCAATAGTTCCCAGAGCTTTTCCATGATAATAAGCCTCTACTCCCTGAGCTGCGTCCTCCACTACCTTCAGATGATTATTTTTCTGCAAGAGCCATGATCGCATCCATCTCGCAGGCAACCCCTGCATAATGGACAGGCACAATCGCCTTTGTTCTTTCTGTGATTGCCTGCTCGATCAGGTTTTCATCCATATTCATGGTATCCGGCCGGATATCCACAAACACGATCCTGGCTCCTCTCAGCACAAAAGCATCCGCCGTGGATACAAAGGTATAGGAGGGCATGATCACCTCATCCCCGGGTTCTATATCGCAGAGAAATGCCGCCATTTCCAGCGCATGAGTACAGGAGGTTGTCAGAAACACCTGATTTGCCTGAAACCTCTCCTTCATCCATGCAGAGCACAGCTTCGTATACTTGCCGTCTCCGCACAGCATTCCCTGGTCTACGGCATCTTTAATATATGTCAGTTCTTTTCCTACAATTGCAGGCCTGTTAAAATCTATCATTTGCTATTCCTGTTTCTTAATTATCTGCGTTGTCAGTTTGTTCGGAAATATTTTCTTTATCACGGATCACATACTGAGGTGTCTTATTTACATTCAGCATCAGTTTTCCCAGATATTCTCCCACAATGCCCAGCATCAGGAAACAGATACCGAACAGAACCAGCATGGCGCACATCAGCGAAGACCAGCCAATGGCAACCGCCGGATTCAGAAGCTTACGGATAAAAACGATCACTGCGCCTATAAAGCCTGCTGCCGAGAACAATGTTCCGAAAAAGGTAGCTGCCCTCAGAGGAATCACAGTAAAATTCAGGCAGGACATAAACAGCTTCAGTCCACGTTTAAAATTATAGTTGGAGGTTCCCACCTCACGCTCAAAATGTTCGATCTCTATATTTGCAATGTTGTGTGTGGTCCGGAAAAACAATACCTGAAGGAAAGTATTATAGCCGTCGTATTTGACAACCTCGTCTCTTACATACTTTCTGCAGCACCAGAAACTGCTCATCTGGATATCCTTCGGACGGTCCAGCAGATGCCACAAAAGAAACCGGCTTACTGCCCCTGTGAGATTTTTAAACCAGGAAAACTTTCTCTGTTTAAACACTCCGAACACAATATCATAGCCTTCTTCCATTTTGTCAAGGAACTGTGGGATCTGTGACGGATGATTCTGCATATCGTCATCCATTCCCAGGATCAGCTCTCCCTGAGCATAATTCATTCCGGCCATAATGGCATTGTGCTGTCCAAAATTCTTAGCCAGGTTGATTCCTTTTACATTTGGATATTTTTCTGTAAGAGCATGTATGGATTTCCAGGTATTGTCTCTGGAATAATCATTTACCAGAACAAATTCACACTCGTAATCTTTTAGTTTCTCAAATTCTTCAATTGCAAGCTCCACCACCTTGCCGATGGTCTGCTCTGAATTATAGCACGGTATAACAATCGATACCAGCATCTCTTTTGTCCCTCGTTTCTATAAGTTGAATATGACGATCCCTGCAAGTATCAGGGCAAAGCCCATAAGTTTCCGCCTGCTGAATCTTTCTTTCAGAAAAATATATCCCATTACTGATACAAAGATGTAACCTGTAGATTCCAGGATCGGTGACATGGAAAGAGGCACATGCTTCAAAGCCAGCATGGTCAGTATTACAGAACAGAAAAAAAGCCCGTAAGCTCCGATCACCATAGGATTCATATACTCCTTCAGGGTGCTTTCGTAGGTTTTATCTGCTGCCTTTTTCAGAATGATCTGAGATACAGACGAGATAAAAACCGACAGAAGCAAAAGACATACGGATATTCCAAGACTGCTCATGAATTCTCACCATCCTTTCCGGCGTTATCACTTGTCACAAGATAAATTCCTGCAAAAATCACAGCTGCTCCGGCGATCATATTCCAGGTGATCCTTTCTCCAAAGATCAGAGCTCCCCAGACGATTCCCCAGATCAGAGTTACGGGACGGTTTGCATAGGCCACAGTAAGCGGCATTCTTTTCAGGATCTGCTGCCAGATAATGGCGTAGCCGAACATGATCACAAAAACAAGTCCAAACCAGAAAATAAACGGCAGGGAAAAAATATGATCTGTATATCCGGAAGCTTTTTTTGAACAGACACCGCTTAGGGAGCTGAACAAAAGGCTGATATGCAGCAGCAAAAATGTACTTTCTTTAAGGCATGGTCATTATTTCTCATGTTATTTTCTCACAATCATACTGTAAATTCAATGTTAATTTTCGACAAAATCTCATCCAGCCTCTCTTCGCAGTCATGAAGTTCTTTCCCTGCAAGAATGATCTGTCCGATACGATCCCTTCCATTCCGGTACTGATTCACATAATCTCCCGGCTGAATATTAAAGGAAAGATCAATGATATCCTCTGCAGGCGCATTTTCATTTCGGATCGCTTTTACGGTTCCGCTTCTGTCTGAGGTCAGAATCTTAGACAGGCTGGCGCTTCCCGGATACGGTTTGGTAAAAAGCTTTTCCGGCTCCATATCAAGGGCAAGACGCACAATAGCCTCATAATAATTGATGCCGTAATACAGTCCTACTGTTTCCGGAAGGCAGGTGGCTCCTGCTCTTCCCGTAATCTCGATCACATAAACCTTTCCGTCTTTTTCAATAAGGTCGCAGTTTACAGCACAGTTATCCAGCCCCACTGCACGGATAGCAAGCTTTACCTGACGTTTCGCCTCTTCTCCCAGACTGTCCTGTTTTTTCCAGGGAACAGAGTGACCTACCGGAGTGGGTACATAGCTCTGAAAGGCATCTATATTATTAGGAAGGCAGTATAAAAGTCTTCCCTCTGACATCATTGCCTCACAGCCAAAGGGTTCTCCCTCAATAAACTCTTCCACAAGACAATAATCCTTACCTGTAGCTTCCATGGTTTTTTCATAAAAGGAAAAAGCCTGTTCGCTGGTATCGCACCGGAATATCCCCCTGCTTCCCATCAGATCCACTGCCTTTATCACTACGGGAAAATCCAGTTTTTCCAGAGCTTCTGCAAGCTCCTCACGGTTTCTGATGCAGATGTGGCGGGCGCAACGTACTCCTCCTGCCATAAAAGCTTCTTTCATTTTAAATTTGTTGCTGCTGATATCAGCCGACTTTTCTGACAGTCCTTTCAGCCCAAGTTTTTCGCAGGCATAACCCATTGCCCGGACTCCTGTATCCAGGCAACAGGTAGTAATACCGTCCGCCTGAAATTTACGGGCAGCTTCCATAACCGCCCCGGGATCAGAAATATCTGTGTACGTACTTTCATCTGCTGCCTGAAATCCCGGCCAGTCACCGGGAGTGCTTGCAGCTATTGTTTTTATGCCAAGCCTTTCTGCAGCCTCATAAAGAGGAAGCTGAGAATAGCTGGCTCCTAAAATCATAAGTTTTTTCATATTTACAGGTTGTACTCCTCCAGAAAATCAAAAAATAACGGAGTTCCTCCTGTATGAAGGAACAGAATATTTTTATTCCGGATCTGATGATCCTCCAGATATTTTACCATACCACAAAAAGCCTTTCCTGTATAGGTCATATCAAGAGGGATGCCTTCTGACCGGTAAATCCTGCGGATCAGATCTGCCGTATCCTGTGAGTAGGTTCCATATCCATTTTCCATATATTGATCTGTAAAAAGAATCTTCTCTTTAAAATTCTGAGGCAGGCTGCTTTTATGCATCTGCGCATACTCCTCCAGATTCCGGGCAATTACCTGCTTTCCTCTGGTCTCATTTCTGGAAACAGAAATACCCACAATATTCCGTTCATCACCCTCTTCCAGACTTCCGGCAAGAAGGCCGGACTGTGTGGCGTTGGTGCTGGATGCAAGAAAAATATAGTCAAAATGAATACCCATTTTTCTTCCTGACAGCAGATTTCCTGATAAACCTCTCTGTAGGCCTCCATTGGTACCCACTCTCTGCCCTCGCCTCTGGTATTTCCGTAAATATAATAAGGCTTACAGCCTTTTTCCCTCAGCTCATCCACAGCCTTCTGCACAGCGTCTGCAATTTCTGTTTTTTTGCAGGGGATCTCTGTTACTCCCATACTCCGGATGATTCTGCTGTTCTCTGTTTCTTTATCCTCTTTTACATCCTCTGTATTATGGACCATATAGCAGGGCAAGTGCAGCTGGAAACAAAGGGTGGCAAGAATCCGGCAGAGATTGGAATGATAATTTCCGTAAATGATCATGCTGTCGCAGTGTTCTCTTTTCATATCCTCAATAAACTTCTGTGCAAACCGAACCTTGTTCCCCCCAAAAGAATAAGGGAGAAGATCCTCTCTTTTCATATAAAAATGATTGTGAGCTGGTGTTGTCTCAGCGTCTTCCCTGATGTTCCCGGTAAATCTCAGCTTTTGTATTGGAGTCTCCGGAAGCTCCCTCAGCGGATTTTCCCAGGGACCGCGATAAAAAAGCTCTTCCATTTCTTCCATAGTATCTGTCTGAAGAATAAAAAATCCGGGACGGCTTCCGCTGTCTGTAATCTGCGCCTGCTCTACGTCTCCTTCCAGCACCACTTTTTTCACCTTATCCGGATGCTCTTTCTGAAGCTCCTGAAGATGTTTCAGATCGTTACTGTCCATAAGAAACCGAATAGCAGAAACCTTTTTCTTTTTTTCTGTAAAAACCGGAGACTTACCGGCAGCAGTATCCACTGCCATTGCCACAAAATCCTGCCCTGTGGAAAGAGGAACAAGATCGGAGCCGATGCAGTCTCCGCCCATTCTGGAACCAATCTCAATGATCCTGATATTTCCCGCTTTGTCGATCCGAAGCTCGCTGTGCCCTGCGCCGTTTCTGATTTCAAGTGCATCAAGGGCGCGAAACACCGTATCCTGAATTTTTCCATACATTTCTTCCGATACGGGAGCCGGCTGCAAATGACCTGTCTCAATGTAATGGGGACTGCCTGTTGTAAATTTTTTGTTACTGCAAGGCAGGTGTGTTCACCCTTATAGCTGATAGTTTCCACACTGTACTCTGCGCCCTCAATATATTCTTCCACAATCGCTCTGTTTTCAAAAGACTGTTCCGCAGCCTGTATGATGGCCTGTTCCAGCTCTTCCTGGGTATAAACCTTTGTTATGGCCCTGCTTCCGGAACGGTCTGTGGGCTTTACAATAACCGGAAAGCTCTCCGGAAACACTCTGTCTCCCACAGAGACTGCCTGAAAAAACGGCACCGGGATTCCGGCCTTCTGAAAGGCAGTCCGCATGGCAAACTTGTTGGTGGAATTTTCAATACATGCGCTGCTGTTTCCCGGAAGCCCAAGCTTCTCTGCCAGATACTGCACTGTAATATTTGCCAGGTCAGAACCTATGGTTGCTACTGCATCCGGCTGTATTTTACGGCAGATCTCAAGGATCTGCTCTTTTTCCGTAATACTGATCTCATAAAAAAAACTCCGCATCCCCGTCTCCTGTAGCGCCTTCTCTCCAGGCAAACACATGAGTTTCATATCCCATTTCTCCGGCTTTCTTTATTAAAGGGCGCTGAAAATCATTGGCCCCGATAATCACAATCTTTTTCATGGATACCTCTTTTCTGTCCGGATTACGGACATTCATCTATAGGGTATTCTATCATTTTATTCCTGAGCTTTCCACCTTATTTTCATACCGCGGAAACTCGCATGTACATGTTACGGAACACACATGAAATGGAAGTTACTGTTGAATTCATTCTCGGTAACTTGTCAAAATGTATTTCAGATCACTTTCCAAATTCCACTCTAGTTCAGCTTCAATAATAACATATTGCCATATATGTCTCAGGATTAAAAAACATGTCAAAGTTCCTTACGGAATAATGCACCTGAACAATAACATGAAGGTTACTGTTTAATTCGTTCCCAGGGGCTTATCCAAATTCTATTCCAAAGCGCCTTCCAGAATACATTCCATATCAGCTTCGGTGATAACATTTTATCCTGTATGTCTCGGGATTTTGGCATATGTCAAAGTTCCTTACGGAATAATGCCCCTGAACAGCAACATGAAGGTTACTGTTTAATTCGTTCCCAGGAGCTTATCCAAATTTCATTCCAAAGCGCCTTCCAGAATACATTCCGGCTCAGCTTCGGTGATAACATTTTATCCTGTATGTCTCGGGATTTTAGAAAAAACATTCCAAAACACCTGGCGGGATTTAGGATATAACTTATATATAGCCTGCAGCCATTAACTGAGCCGTTACACATGGATACCTGGTTTTAAGCAAAAAAATGCTGCAGCTCTGACTCCCCAGCCAGTTCACTGCAGCATCTTCATCAGTCAGACATAATTTTTTTCTAAAATATTCCTAAAAAACCAAAAAGTCTCCGGAAGAACTATTTTGTCTGATACATATCATTGTAATATTTCTGGTAATCACCGCTTGTTACGTTTTTCATCCAGTCCTCATTCTCAAAGAACCATTTAATAGTCAGGCGGATTCCATCCTCGAAGCAGGTTTCCGGATACCAGCCAACCTCTTCTTTGATCTTGTCCGGAGCAATCGCATAACGGCGGTCATGGCCCTTGCGGTCCTCCACATAAGTGATCAGGTTTTCTCTGACAAGCTCTCTTCTGGGATCTCCCTCCGGGAGCATTTCTTCAGAGTATCCAGAATAATATGAATGATCTGGATATTCTGTTTTTCATTGTGACCG
>ENA-OQKD01000172-OQKD01000172.1-human-gut-metagenome-genome-assembly--contig:-NODE-172-length-18182-cov-3.246801_pt1 | contig 18182 bp, 21 predicted proteins | sample MGYA00242775_ERZ504792 | MGnify/ENA primary metagenome ERZ504792 (study PRJEB26092, sample SAMD00036401) | human gut metagenome | host: Homo sapiens | study: EMG produced TPA metagenomics assembly of...
GTTTAAGGAGGCTCTGGCTCTTGCCACGGAGCTTGGCTATGCGAAGCAGATCCTACAGCAGATATTGAAGGTCTTGATGCAGGACGCAAGGTTGCAATTTTAGCCTCAGTTGCATTTAACTCCAGAGTTGTTTTTGACGACGTATATATTGAAGGAATTACAAAAATTTCAGCAAAAGATATCTCTTATGCAAAAGAAATGGGCTGTGATATAAAACTTCTGGGGGTTGCCAGAAACACAGAGGAAGGGATTGAGGCTTACGTATGCCCGATGCTGATTCCAAGCACACATCCTCTTGCTTCAGTGAACGATTCTTATAATGCAGTATTTGTGAATGGAGATGCAGTGGAAAACGCCATGTTCTTTGGAAGGGGAGCCGGAGAGCTTCCTACAGCCAGCGCTGTTGTGGGAGACATTTTTGATATTGCCCGCAACATGAAGGCTGACTGCTGTGCAAGGATCGGCTGTACCTGCTATAAGACAATACCAGTGAAAAAAATGGCCGATACACAGAACTGCTATTTCCTCAGACTCCAGGTTGAAGATCGCTGCGGTGTTCTGGCAGAAATGACTGCTGTTTTTGCAAAATATCATGTAAGCGTGGCCCAGATTATCCAGAAGCAGGCAAAGACAAATGAAAGCGCAGAGATTGTAGTCATCACAGGAAAGGTACGGGAGGGAGATTTCCGTACAGCAATGGAGGAACTTTCAGGAAGAAGCTTTGTACATAAAATCTCCAGTATGCTCCGGGTATATGGAGAATAACAGAAAAGATCAGATACTTGTATGCTGCTGACCTGGATATTCGGCCATGATCTGTGTGCCAGCCTGACAGACGCCAGATAAAATACCGGGAATTTTTCCGGGAAAATCCTTGAAAAATTCCTGATTTTTGGTAGTATATAATAGGTAAGAATAAGTAAAGTAAGACTCTGCGTTTATGCAGAGAAATTATACAAAAAGGAGAACATTATGAGCAAAAAACCAACTGTTTTGATGATCCTTGACGGTTATGGACTGAATGACAGACATGACGGCAACGCAGTATATGAGGCAAAGACTCCTGTTATGGACAGCCTGATGGCAGACTATCCTTTTGTAAAAGGAAATGCAAGCGGACTGGCAGTAGGACTTCCGGACGGTCAGATGGGCAACTCCGAAGTCGGACATATGAATATGGGCGCAGGACGTATTGTATATCAGGAGCTTACAAGAATCACAAAAGAAATCAATGACGGCGATTTCTTTAAGAATGAGGCGCTTCTGGCAGCAATGAAAAATGCAAAGGAAAATGATTCTGCAATTCATTTTATGGGACTTCTTTCTGACGGCGGTGTCCACAGCCATAATACACACCTTTACGGACTTCTGGAAATGGCAAAGAGAGAGGGACTGAAAAAAGTTTACGTTCACTGCTTCCTGGACGGCCGTGATACACCTCCGGCTTCCGGTAAAGGATATATTGAAGAGCTGCAGGCCAAGATGAATGAGATCGGCGTAGGTGAGATCGGCGTTGTTTCCGGACGTTATTACGCAATGGACAGAGACAACCGCTGGGATCGTGTAGAGCTTGCTTACAAGGCTCTTACCCAGGGTGAAGGCGTAAAGGGAACAGACGCGGCACAGGCTGTACAGGCATCCTATGACAACGAAAAAACAGATGAATTCGTGCTTCCGACTGTGATCGAAAAAGACGGAAAGCCGGTTGCATCCGTTCAGGACCATGATTCTGTTGTATTCTTTAACTTACCGTCCGGACCGTGCCCGCGAGATTACAAGAGCGTTCTCGTGATGATGTAGTTTCAAAGGCTTTGAGCGTGAGAAGAAACTGGATACTGACTTTTGTATGCTTTTACTAAATTTATGATGATACGATCCAGAATAAGATGGTAGCCTTTAACAAGGTACAGCTTCACAATACCTTTGGAGAATATCTGGCAGCACATGATATGACTCAGGTTCGTATTGCAGAGACAGAAAAATACGCACATGTTACTTTCTTCTTTAATGGCGGCGTGGAAGAGCCAAATAAGGGAGAGGACAGAATCCTTGTAAAATCTCCGAAGGTTGCAACCTATGACCTTCAGCCGGAGATGAGCGCACCTCAGGTTTGCGACAAGCTGGTTGAGGCTATCAGATCCGATAAATACGATGTTGTGATCATTAACTTTGCAAATCCGGATATGGTAGGTCATACAGGTGTGGAAGCTGCAGCAGTTAAGGCAGTGGAGACAGTGGATGAATGTGTGGGAAGAGCTGTAGAGGCCCTGAAGGAAGTAAACGGTCAGATGTTTATCTGTGCAGACCATGGAAATGCAGAGCAGCTTGTTGATTATGAAACAGGAGAACCATTCACTGCTCACACTACAAATCCGGTTCCGTTTATTCTTGTAAATGCAGATCCGAAATATAATCTGAAGGAAGGCGGATGTCTTGCTGACATTATTCCGACTCTGATCGAGCTTATGGGAATGGAAAAACCGGAAGAAATGACAGGAGAATCCCTTCTGATCGAAAAATAAAACATAAAAACTGTGATGGAACGCAGGCAGAAACTGTCAATAAGATAAATCTGAAAATCTCCATCTGGAATAAAACTCTGAGCAATACGGGGAAACTTGTACTGCTCAGGGTTTTTGTGTATTAAGGATAAAAAAGACAACGCAGGATACAATATAAGTAGCGCCTGCTGTTATAATAAAATTATGGAAATTCTGGTATATTACGAAAAAACATAGGGCAGATATGGTACAAATACCATGAAATATGTTATAATATGAAAGATTAAAAATCCGATACACAAACAGCAGTTTTTTGATGTTACAGTCTAGGAGAATGGAGATAGATGAGCAGTAAGAAAAAAAGAAATGATGTGGGGTCCGGACCCGGAGAAAACATTGATATTGAAGATAAGATCAATGCGGCAATGGACAAGATCATGAAAGATCCTGAGGAAGAGAGAAACAGTTCCCAAAGGAAATACGAACCGGACAACGGAGAGTCTGAAACAGAAGGATACGAATCAGAAGAAAGATATGATTCAGAAGAATACGAATCGGATGAAGCATATGATTCAGAGGAGGAGTACGAATCAGAGGAAGACTATGATCCTGAAGAGGAGTACGGCTCACAGGAAGAACATGACGAAGATACGGAATATGCTCCCGGGGAATATGATGAAGAAGGATATGATGAGCCGGAAGAAGAAGGTTCCCAGGATTTTTCCCGTAATATAAAAGCTTCTGGAAAATTAAAATCAGCCAGACCTCAGCCGGTAAAATATGTGCCGATGGATGACATAGAAGAGAAGCTGGCGCTTCTTCCGGAAAATAAAAGGAAAAAGCATAAAGGCCTGAAGATCACAGGGCTGGCAGCCGCCATGGCGGTTGTTGTTGCAGGATGCGCTTATGCGGGAATGACCTATTATTATTCTGACCGCTTTTTTGAGGGAACCTGGATCAACGGAATCGACTGTTCAGGCAAGACGGCATACGAGGTAGAAACGGCTCTGGCAGATAAGGTACAGGATTATTCCATTCAGGTATCTTCCAGAAACCAGGAACCTCAGATGATTACAGGCGAGCAGATCAATTATCAGTATCTGTCCACAGGGGAAACACTTCAGCTTCTGAAAAATCAGAAGCCCTATGAGTGGATCAGAGGTTTTTATGAACAGAAAAGCTATACGGTGGCAGAAAATGTGGCCTATGATAAAACCCTGCTTCAGCAGCAGGTTACAGCTCTGAACTGTGCAAAAACCGAGAATCAGACAGCGCCGGAAAACGCCTATGTAGCTTTTAAGGATAATCAGTTTCAGATCGTGCCGGAAACAGAAGGCACCCAGCTTAACGTGAAACAGGCTTACAGGATCCTGGATCAGGCTGTAGCTGACACACAGGCGTCTATTGATTTTGGAACAGCGCCGGATGCATATGTGTCAGCAGAAGTAACTCAGAATGACCCGGAGCTTCAGTCAGCGTTGGAGGCCTGCAATAATTATACAAAGGCCAGCATCACATATACCTTTGGAGACCAGACAGCAACGCTTGACGGAAACACGATCAAGGACTGGCTTCAGTTTGACGAAAAAGGCCAGCTTCTGATGGATGACAATACGTTCCACCAGCACATTGCAGATTATGTGGCACAGCTTGCAGCAACCTATAACACGGTGGGCACAGAACGGGAATTTCATACAACCAGTGGACGGACGGTTTATGTATACAGCTCCGTTTACGGCTGGGCGATCGATCAGGCGGCGGAGGCAGCTCAGCTTGCCCAGGAAATTCAGTCGGGAACCCAGACAACACGGGAACCCATATATGAGCAGACAGCTAATTCTCATGGTTTAAATGATCTTGGAAATACGTATATTGAGGTAGATCTCAGCAATCAGCATATGTATTATTATCAGTCAGGCTCTCTGATTTTTGATTCAGAGTTTGTATCCGGAAATATGAGCTATTCAGACAGACAGACTCATGCAGGTATTTTTACCTTATATTCCAAGACAAGTCCTTCGGTTCTACGGGGAGACAAAAAACCGGATGGAACCTATGAATATGAAGAGCCTGTAGATTACTGGATGCCCTTTGACGGCGGTATTGGATTCCATGATGCTCCCTGGAGAGATGCGTTCGGAGGAGATATTTATCTGACCAACGGTTCGCATGGCTGTATCAATCTCCCGCCGGAAAATGCAGCAGTTCTGTACAGCATTATTGACTATAATGTACCGATCGTATGCTTTTACTAAAGATAATGGAGGAATAACATAGAAATGAGCAGATCTTTTGATTTTATTCTTGCAGGAGCTTCTCTGATCGTGGGGATTCTGCTTCTGACAGGACATGGAGACTTTTTTATGAAGGGAGGAAACGCCCAGCTTCGCAAAGCCAAATATGATGAGACAAAAATGGCAAAGGGCTCAGGCGTGGCTTTAATCCTGATCGGAATTGTCACCTTAATTGATTCCTACACCACAACCGTTGCGGCAAAGATCGGATATATTGTGGTTCTTGTAATTATTATGGCAGGACTGATGTGGTATCTGAAAAAGAAATGCATGAAAAACTGAACAGATAATCAGGATGAAATAAAAGGGAATAATAAAAACAGGGAGACTGTGATTTACAATAAAATCACAGTTTCCCTGTTTTTTAAGCAAAAAGCTTCACCAGGTCTGTCGGCCTGCTGATCCTGTAATCCGGTTCCGGCACATCTCCGAAACCATAGGAGGCAAACACAAAGGGAATACCGGCTTTGCGGCAGGACAGAAAATCTCCCATAGTATCACCTACATACACAGTGTCTTTCAGATGATAGGTGTCCATAAGCTTCAGGATTGTATCGTGTTTTTCCAGACCTGTATCGCCGAAGCACAGATGTCCTCTGAAATATTTTCCAAGCCCTGAAGATTTCAGAAACACTTCAATATATCCTGCCTGACAGTTGCTGACAATGTAAAGGGGATATTTTTCTGAAAGAGTTTTCAGAGTTTCTTCCAGACCCTCATAAAGAGGTGCGCAGGTTTTCAGAAGAGCCTCGTGTTCCGCCTGGCAGCAGGCATCTATGATCCGAAGCTGTTCCGATTCTGTTTTGCTGGCAATAGCTGAGCTGCAATAGCCGGAAGCGGCTGACCGAAAAGTCCCATCAGTCTTTCAGCTGTGATTGTTATATTCATATGTTCTTTATTGCGCAGGTACTCATCCCAGGATTCTGCGACAATTTCCGTGGAATCCCACAGAGTTCCATCTACATCAAAAATAATACTGTCCATAAAATTCCTTCCTGTATATAAATATATGGTTTCTGGATATTGGATTTCTGTTTTAACAGTTTGGATTATACACAGAGGAGACAGAAAAATCAACCTGTCGGCAAGGAAAAAAGACATTTTTGCGTAGTTACAGGACAGATGGATATCATTAATTTTATTTCGAGTAACATAACATCGGAAAGCTTTCTGCAGAGATTCCGGTGTGAATTTCTGGAAATATCAGAAAAGGAGGAAACACGAAATGAAACGAAAAGTTTTTATGGCTCTGGCAATAGGAGCAGGCTGCTGTCTTATTACAGGAAATGTTCTGATGGCACAGCCTTCAGCTCCTCAGTGGGAATATGTAGAGCAGACAGATGATGGTATGCTTGTGTTCCGTATGGGAGAAATTGAACTGAAGGTTCCTGAAGACTGGGAAGATTCTTATGTGCGTAAAGAGAAGGACGGAGGTGAAGCTTTTTATCTGAAGGATTCTGCTGAGAAAGAGAAAAATAAACTGTTCTGGTTAAAAGACAGCGAAGGGCTTCAGGCTTTGTGGGATGAAGAATACAGAGCTCAATGGGACAGCCAGGAGGATAACTCTGATTCAGACAGCCAGGAGGATAACTCTGATTCAGACAGCCAGAAAACAGAAGATGGCAGCGATAAGCCCCAGAGCGATTCACAGGGGCAGGAGAACCAGAATCCAGATAGTAATTCTGATTCCACAGATGAGCAGGAAAATATTATGAATCAGACAGGATTTAATGGCTGTTATCTTTATGGAGAAGATGGAAAAGAAGTTTATGTAGAACAGTCAGAGGATGGAAACTGGTATGATGAAAATGGGGTTTGCTATGGCTCCAGGGAAGAAATCGACAATGCAGGTGAGAATGGAGATCCTGTTACAAATGAAAATGGGGAGACCTATTACTGGACATCACAGGAATAAGTGATTTTTATCAGTCAAAATTATGAAAGCGGATATTGTAGGGGAGCAATATCCGCTTTTTTTAATACATATTAATAAGGAAAATGAAGATCATGAAAAACGAGTATGCTATTGGTGAGCGTTATTTTGCAAGCTTAATAAAAGTTGCAGCATTGCAGATGCCTGTAACCGGAAGTTTCATGTTTGTCTGGAATTTCTTCACAGCAGCCAGGCATCCACTTCCGAAGGTACCCGGATATTCTACTCCGTTAGGATTAAATCCTCTTATCAGAAGAAGAATCTGGCAGGCTGTTACCATGTACTGTGTTTCACCTGATTTTACATAGTGTTTTCCAAGGGCGGCTTCTGTGGCAGATCCCCAGATACCGTCTACAGCCAGTCCGGCGCCATAATCCAGATTCATAGCTTTCTGTAAAACTTTAATACCGGCCTTTTTGGTAGCGGCATCACGTACACCTGTAATAGTAAGCCCTGCACCTACAAATTTATTTGCAGCAGTCTGGCCCTGACGGATATAAACATTTCCGCTTGGCGGAGGGGTTACAGATGAATCGTCATTCATATAACGAAGAATACAATTCCACGGAAAATCATAATAATCACGAATATAAATTTCTTTACCAGTCTGATCTCCGGGTGTTCCCCCATGATAATTGCCGTGTTCATTTTTGCTGGCCTGAACCAACTGGTTATTACCAATATACATTGCGGCATGAGATTCTGTGTTCAGAAGTACGTCACCTCGTTTTAAACCTGTAGAAGAATTGGACTTGATACTTGAGCGAACATCCTTAAAGCCACAGGAAATAAATACAGGCTTCATATCATGTGTGGTATTGGCTCCTTTTGATTTTACTGGCACACCTGCTGCCTGCCATGCGCTGATAACGGCAGAAGAACAGTCGTAGTCAGGTCCCCAGCGATTGTCCTGGTCATACCCGTGTTTCGGATCATTTGCAAGGTTGATCATCCACTGTGTTGCTTTTTCAATTTTTCCCATTTGTTTGTCCTCCTTAAATGTGTTGTAATTGTTTTTCTTGCTCACCGGCGATACAACTTATAAAGAGTAAAAAAAACTAAAATGTGTAAACAAAAAATAAAAAAGGCGTAACAAAAATTCCCAAAAATACAGAAATTTTTATATCACACCTTTTTAGAGGACATTTTATGCTGTTTTAAGGACAGTATAGAAAAAATCAGTGAAAAAAGTATATTCTTATTTCGCTGCAGTACCAGACAGCACAGTTAGCTCTTGTGTCCACGATCATAAATGTATACAATATCTGCTACATTCTTTGCATGTTTTTCATCCATAGTCTCCATGATAGAGACAACCTTTTGGATGTCAGGGTTTTGTATACGGGTATTTTTGGGGAAAAGATCATATAAAAGAGAATCTAATCCTATATCAAGAGCATTGGAAAGTCTGCAAAGGGTTTCTACAGTTGCGGAATATCTTCCGTTTTCAATACGGCTGATCTCACTGACAGATACACCGGATAATTCAGAAAGCTTTTCCTGCGTTAAGTTTTTTTCGGTTCTTGCATTTACAAGGCGTTTGGCTAAATCAAGTTTCATAGTATTCGTCCTTTCTTTATAATAGTGTAGCAATAAATCGACAGAAAATGAAACGCATATATGACATGCAACAAGGCAAAAATGACGTATAAAGAAAAGAGGAAAAATTTTGGAAGAAACAGGAAAATTCGGGGAAACTTATGTTATGATGTATGCATTAGAAACACTTCATAACAGAGGGATTACAGTGAAAGAAACTGTATATGAGAGCATCCATAATCTCAATCAATGGTATGAACAGTCAGGAAATTATAAATACCTTGAACTGGCGTTACTCCATATGCAGGCATATGCCAATATGGGATTTGCCCTGGATGAGGCTGATTTGTCCGTACAGAAAGTACTGGAATATACAGGAAAGACAAAAGATGACTTTTTTCCAAGAGAGAACAGCTTTGGAAAAAGAATCAGGCTTAACAGGGCGCAGGTACGCAGCATGATTGGAAAATGGAAGCCGTCAAAAGAGCATCCAATGACAATTGCAGAACTGGTAGACGATATTATCTATAAGGTAAAGACACATTGCGAGGGCAGATATGTGTACCGGTATCAGCGAAAGAAAACGGAAGATGCAGAAGTTTATGAGTTGGTGATCAATAAGGGGGAATGCTATTTTTATGATGTAAAAAATTTTCGTTTTTATACATTTGTTGAGGAGTAGAAAGCGTATGATACGGATTATGATTTTAGATGATGAAGAAGTATACCTGGAAAAGGAACGAAAAATAACACACAGTTTTTTTGCCAGAAAGGGAATTGAACACAGAATTGAAGTATTTCAGAACTGGGAATGGTTTCTTGCAGGTCTGAAAGAGGAAAAATTTGATCTTTATATTCTGGATATAGAAATGTCGGGGAAAAATGGTCTGGAAGTGGCAAGAGAAATTCGCAGGTATTATGCAGATCCAACAATGATTTTTATTACTAATTATATGGATTATGCAGTAGATGCTTATGAAGTAAACACATATCGCTATATTCCAAAGACAAAAATGGAAGAAAAACTTCCTGAGGCATATGAATCTCTTCTTCCTGAACTTATGAAAAGAGAAGAACAGTATTATGTAATAGAGAAAAAGGGAGAGATAGAAAAGATTGCATATTCTGATATCTATTACATGAGAAAAGAGGGGAAATATGTTGTTATTGTCCACAGATTTGGAGAAAGTAAGATCCGGAAATCCATGATCCATTTTCAGGAAGAACTGAAGTCAAGAGAGTTTTTGTCTGTAGATAAAGGGATGATGGTAAATATCCGGCACATCATGAAAGTAAAAGATTATGAAATCTTTATGCGGGATGGTGTGCGTATTCCGGTGGGCATTACGAAGTATACAGGAGTAAAGAATGCTGTGGCAGACTTCTGGAGGAGTGAACCGTGAAAATTGCATTATACATACTGGCAACATTTGTGGAAACAGGACTTGGAATCCATATTTTTGCCCAGGCTTTTCCAAAAAGAGAATACAAAGGAAAAAAACAGAAAGCAGCGGAAGTGGTATTGATTAGTGCTTTAATACTGGTTGGCTGTGCGTTCTGGAATTTTTATGGCCTTTTTGAGAATAGAGTGAGCTTACAGGAGATATTTGTGGAAAGCTCTCTTGGGTTTCTTTTATGCTTTGTAATACAGAAAGTAAAAATAAAAGGAAAGAATGAAAAAAGCTGTGTGCCATATTTTCTTTTATATTGGATTATATTGTCACTTGGATGCCAGTATTGGAGTGCATATGAATCATTAAATCTGATTGTTACTGCAAATTTGCTTCCGGTACTTTATCTATATGTGTTTTATCGGTGCTACATTTTTGCAGGCATATTTATGGGAGTTATGTTATCTGTAAACATTGGATTTACGAAATCTATTTTTGTTATTTATTCAGGAGTTTTTAGAGAACGCAATTTTGAAGGCTTTTTTTACTATTCCCAGAAATCATACATATGGAGAAATCATATATTGGCTGACAATATTGGGCAGTATTTTTCTAATTGATAAATATGCTAGCATGAATGAGGTTTTGAAAGAGGTATTACATAAGTACAAAAAAATGCTGTTGATTATTACCGCAGCAGAACTCTGTATTATAGGATTAGTAACGAATATGGGAAAGGGCAGGGCGAAAGAGCAGGATCTGGCAGAAGTTTTAATTATATTTGGTATGTTTGTAGTATTTTTGATAATTTTGTTAATACGATTATCAAAACAAATGCAAATAACAGAAAAAAAGGTCTTTGAAGTTAGAAATGCTGCCGTAGAACAGCAGTACAGAGAATTAAACAGATCTTATGAATATTACAGACATCTTGTTCATGATGAGAAACATATTTTGTGTTATTTGAAGGAGTGTCTGGAAACAGGAAAGCCTAAAGAAGCTCTTGCGTTTATTGAAAGTTCTCAGAAGAGTATAGCAGACAGATCAAGAAGCTTCTGGACAGGAATCACTACTCTTGATTTTATGTTGAATATTAAAAAACGTAAAATGGACACTGTGAATATTGAATTTTTCCTTGATGCAAAGGTTTCAGAAATCCCCATGGAGGATGCTGATTTTATTGTTGTTCTGGGGAATCTTCTGGACAATGCTATTGAGGCGGCAGAACAATGCCGCAAAGAGAACAGAAAGATCTGGATGTCTATCCAGAATATTAATGAAATGTTCCTGATGAATTTGAAAAACAACCTGTGAAACAGAGCCCATTGAAAAAATAATAAATTTGTTACGCATAAGAAGAATGCAGACAGACATGGCTTAGGGGTGGAAAGTGTCAGGAGGATTATGGAAAAATACCAGGGAGAAACCAGTTTTGAATATGAAAACGGTTTTTTTGAGGTATCAATTATAATTACATAATAAAGGAGAAAAACAAAATGGAAACAAAACAGAACTACAACGGAGACATTAAAACAGAGATGGAAGAACTTGAAAAATTAAATTGTACACAGTCTGAGGAGCTTGAGGAAGGTTTCCGAACATTAGGAGGATCGGCATTTACCATAATATGCTGCTATTAACATGTTTCAGAATTTTTGCCGACAGGTCTTTGATCTTGGGATCAAAGACCTGAAAAACAGGAAAGCTATAGATATAAAAAAAACAGACTGTATTTCCGGCCTGATTCGTCGGCAGACAATTCAAAATATTGAGAGAATTGCTGAGCGTGTACTGATTCAGGATATTCACAGAAAAAAAGAAACGGGATTTCTTCAGGGAAAAACACCAGAAGAACAGTACCGGTTTTATCATGAAAAGTGGCTGGATTGCAGAGAAAACGTTTATAAGATTTTAAAAGAGTTTCCTGAACTCGCCAGACTGCTTTTTATGGAAATTCAATGTAATTATGAGCTGGCAGATGAAATCCTGGAGCATCTGGAAACAGATCACAGTCAGATCATAAAAACATTCTGTGATGGAAGGGACTTTGGGGATATACGTGAAGTCAGCTTTATGGGAGATGCTCACAACAGAGGGAAAAAGACTGCCAGAGTGGAGCTGGACAATGGGGTCACGGTGTATTACAAGCCTCACTGTCTCCAAAACAGTCAGAGATATCAGGAGATTTATGCATATCTTTGTAAAAAAGCAGGAATTTCCTGTATAGAACAGAGATATTTAATAAGAGATACTTACGGATGGGAAAAACATATAGAATGGCAGTGCTGCCATACGGAGGAGGAGGTCAGACGTTATTTTTTTCGCATGGGAATCCACTTAATGCTGGGCTATACTCTGGGAGTTACAGATCTTCATGGAGAAAATGTGATGGCTCACGGAGAACATCCGGTTATTATAGATCTGGAAACCTGTCCGGGATATATTATACAAACAGAAGAAAGTAGTGTAAGGAGAAAAACAGAAACACTTCTGGCAAAATCAGTTTTACATACAGGAATTTTACCTGTTCTGACCTGGGGAGCAGGAAAGGAAGCAGTTATACTCAGCGCTGTAAATACAGGCAAAATTGCGACTCCTTTCCGGGTTCCGGCAGTAAAAAAAGCAGAAACGTCAGAAATGTATATAGATTATCAGCCGGTAGAATTTGAAATAAAAGAAAATACACTGAAGATAAATGATAAAATCGTAAATGCATATGAATATGCAGGAAATCTGGAACAGGGATTTCGGTTTGCGTATGAAAAAGTATTAACAGATAAAGCGATAACAGAGATGCTGGAAGCTTTTTATGACACAGGAGCTCGCGTGATTTTGCGCCATACACAGCAGTATAGCATGTACAGGTTTCTTTCCTGGCATCCGGATTATGTGGGCGAAAGAAAGAGAAGAGCGCAGCTTTTACAAGTAATGCACAGGGAAGGGGAGACGGAAACACAGAAAAAAATACATGATTATGAAATACAGGATTTGCTGGAAAATGATATTCCATGCTTTCATACAGAGGGTAGGGAACGCTGTATTTACACCGGAGATGGGAAAAGTGTGAAAGACTATTTTCCTGTTTCACCCTATGAAGCCTGGAAGATTCATATGAAAGATTTAGGTAAAAAAGATTGTCAGTATCAGTGCGGTCTGATCCGGCTTTCTATGTCAATGCAGAGAAAAAACAGAAACAGTTTTTATAACACATATTCCGGAGCTGTGAAGAAAACACAGACAGCAAAGCAGATAAAAAATATAATTACCTGGATTGTAGATACGGCAGTTATTGCAGAGGACGGAGCCGGATGGACAGGCCTGCAGTTTTTTGAAAACGGTTTATGGAAAATGGTTCCTGCGGGAATGTATCTTTATGATGGTATTTCGGGAATTGCGCTGCTGCTTGGGGAGTATTTAAAATATTTTCAGGATGAAAAAGCCAAAAATATATTTGAACTTGCTGTAAAAAGAATAGTGTGTATATACACGGGAACTGGAAACCGGACAGGTGAAAAGCTGTAACATAAGAACAGGAGTATTTGACGGAGAAAGTTCTGTTGTATATACGTTTCTGCTTTTATATGAGATAACAGGGGAGAAGAAATATCTGGATCATGCAGAAAAACATTTTGCTGCCATAAAAAAATATCTTCCGCAAGATGAGAATTATGATCTTTTAAGTGGAAATGCAGGAGCTGCGATCGCTGCGCTGAAGCTGTATCAGATAAAAAAAGAATGTGCGGAACCGGCAGATCAATACCTGAAAGAGGCTGTTGAGATTGAAAAAAGCTTATGGAATCGAAGACAGACCATGGAAAAGGGCTGTGGATGGAAGCTTTCCTGTGCAGAAAAGCCTCTGGCGGGAATGGCTCATGGAAACAGTGGATTTTTAATGCTTTATACTGCCCTGTATCAGATAACCGGAAACAGAGAGTATCTGAAAAAAATAAATTTACTCTGTGAGTATGAGAACAGCCTGTATTCAGAAGAAAAAGAAAACTGGCTGGATCTCAGAAGTCCGGAAGATGAAAAGAAGGTAATGAATGCCTGGTGTCATGGGGCTCCCGGAATTCTTCTTGCCCGTCTGGAGATTGAAAAAATAAAAGAACACCAGGAAACAGAAGAAGATATAAAAAGAGCTTCACACAGTCTGTTTTATGGAAAAGAGAATGGCAAGATCTGTATTTGTCATGGACTGGCCGGGCGTATCCTGATTATGAAGAAATATCTGGAACAGCATAAAAATCCTGAATTCAGAGAAATTTATAACCAAAAAGTCCAGGAATTGTTTTTATGCTGGAGCAGAAAGATGATCTGAATGCTTCGGAAACCCGGAATCCTGCATTTATGAATGGAATGTCAGGAGTTGCATATGCTCTGCTGAAACTATATACAGAGATGAACTAAATAATAAAATCCGTATCAGATAAGCCTCACAGAAAACTGTGAGGCTTATTACATTATCTTTCGCTGAAATATCCGGTGATCATCTGTTTTTTGATACGATTTACATACTGGCGTGAAACATGAAGTATTTCTGCAATTTCGGAATCAGTTTTATATTGGAAGAAAAAAAAGAGACATAATTTGTCTGCGCATTCCTTTTTCCGGCAATGTTTTGATATAGTTGCAGATATCATAATAAGATTCGTCAAAAGGAGAAGGAGCAGAAAGCGTATCAATAGAATCCTCAATAGATTCTGACTGTGGGACAGACAAACAGCCTCTGCAAAGAAAACGATAACGGTTATGTACAGTTGTTTGTATATAATTCAGGCATTCTGCTTCTGTTTTTGCCGGGTCCAGATATGGAAAAGTTTCCAGTAATGCGATGTATAATTCCTGCATGGCGTCATCATATTCCATACAGTAAAGTCTGGCAGCATATTTTTTTCAGAAGAGGAGACATTCTCCTGCAGATTTCCTGAGCAGCCTGTACATCGCCGGCTCTTTGTTTTTGTATTAATGATATGATTGTTTCCATAAGACTACCTCCTTATAAGTGGAAGTAGTGAATGGAGAACAAAACAGAAACTAAGAAATGAAAAAATTTGAGAAATTTAAAGAAACTACAGAAATTAAATTAATTTACATTGCACCAGGTGATTATAAGCACAGGGAAAATGGGGAAAGAGATGTGACGGGGAATCTGAATTTTAATGGAAAAAGGGAAAAACATGTGATACAATAGAGCCACTTGATAACAGCAACGAGGTTACAGAGATGAATTACAGCCATACGGTAAAAGCCAGATTTCTGGACAGGCCCAATCGTTTTGTTGCTCATGTGGAGCTGGACGGGCAGACAGAGACAGTGCATGTAAAAAATACAGGAAGATGCAGGGAGCTTCTGGTTCCCGGATATGAGGTGATCCTTGAGGAAGGACAGAACCCGGCGCGGAAAACCAGATATGATCTGATCAGCGTGTGCAAGGAAGGCCGGTGGATCAACATGGATTCCCAGGCGCCTAATAAGGCGGCAGAGGAATGGCTTTTAAAGGGAGGATTTTTTCCGGAGGATATTTCTGTGTACAGAGAAAGGAAATACGGAAATTCCAGATTTGACCTTTATATTGAGTCGCCTGTGCGAAAGGCATTTATGGAAGTTAAAGGAGTAACGCTGGAAGAGGATAATATTGTACGTTTTCCGGATGCGCCTACAGAAAGAGGGATAAAACATGTGCGGGAACTGATCCGGTGCATGAAAGACGGATATGAAGCGTATCTTCTTCTGGTGATCCAGATGAAGGACGTCAGGTATTTTCAGCCAAACTGGAAAACTCATCCGGAATTTGGAATGGTTCTGAGAGAAGCGGCAGAAGCAGGGGTAAAGCTTCTGGCTTATGACTGCCTGGTAGGAGAAAATTTTATGGAGATCTGCGATCCGGTTTCCATAGATCTGGAGGTGCCTGATGGAGAATAGAATTCCTGTATATCAGGATGATCCGGACACATATATGGAAAATATATGTTCTGATAAGGTCAGTCAGAATGGAAGCGAAAATCCGTCAGTATTAAGTGGGATAGTTTCTCCTCTTATTAAATGGTACCGGGAAAATAAAAGGATTCTTCCGTGGAGAGATCAGAATAACGCCTATTATACCTGGGTATCGGAGATCATGCTCCAGCAGACCAGAGTGGAGGCGGTTAAGCCGTATTTTATAAGGTTTATTACAGAACTTCCGGATCCGGCGGCTCTGGCTTCCTGTCCGGAAAAGAAGCTTATGAAGCTGTGGGAAGGTCTGGGCTATTATAATCGTGTGAGAAATATGCAGGCCGCAGCCTGTACAGTTGTGGAGGAATATGGGGGGAAACTTCCTGAATCCTATGAGAAGCTCATGTCGTTAAAGGGTATAGGAAGCTATACGGCAGGAGCCATTGCTTCTATTGCATATGGCATTGCTGTTCCTGCTGTAGATGGAAATGTTCTGAGAGTTGTGTCAAGGATTACTGAGAGCAGAGAAGATATTATGAAGCAGTCGGTTCGCAAAAAAATGGAGCAGACCTTGAAAGAAATCATGCCTTCAGACTGCCCGGGAGATTTTAACCAGGCTCTGATGGAACTGGGAGCTGTGGTCTGTGTGCCAAACGGTCAGCCAAAGTGCGGGGAGTGTCCGGTACAGAAGCTTTGCAGGGCGCATCTGCGTGATACAACAGAGGAAATTCCTGTAAAAGCCCCAAAAAAAGCCCGAAAAATAGAACACAGAACAGTGTTTGTGATCCAGGACGGAGAGAGGACTGCCATACAGAAAAGACCGGATAAAGGACTTCTTGCAGGCCTTTATGAACTTCCAAATGTGAAGGGAACGCTTTCTGCGCAGGAGGCAGTAAAAGCTGTGGAAAAAATGAAGCTGGAGCCTTTGTATATTGAAGAGCTGGAACCGGCAAAGCATATTTTTTCTCATATTGAATGGAGAATGACCGGATATCGGATCAGGGTTTCTTCTCTGGAAACAAACAGAAATTCAAAACTTATTTTTGCAGATAAAAAGCAGTCTGACAGGCAGTATGCAATTCCTGCCGCATTTGGCGCTTATGTAAAGTACATGAAGGAGGAAACAAGATGAAACTGTTAAGTATTGCGATCCCCTGTTATAATTCAGAGGCGTATATGGAAAAATGCATTGATTCCCTGCTGGTGGGAGGAGAGGATGTGGAAATCCTTGTGGTGGATGACGGATCTTCAGACAGAACCGCAGAGATCGCAGACGCATATGCAGAAAAATATCCTACTATTGTAAAAGCGATCCACCAGGAGAACGGCGGTCACGGCGAGGCGGTAAACGCAGGAATACGCAATGCCACAGGTCTTTATTTTAAGGTGGTGGACAGTGACGACTGGGTAAATGCAGAGGCGTATGCTCAGATTCTGAAAACCCTGGAAGAGCTTATCAGAGGTTCAGAAACCGTGGATCTTCTGATCAGCAATTTTGTCTATGAGAAACAGGGGGCAAAACGAAAAAGAGTTATGCAGTACAGGCACTGTCTTCCTGTAAATGAAGTTTTTGGCTGGAATAAGGTACATATGCATAAGGGAAAATATCTTCTGATGCACTCGATGATCTACAGGACAAAGCTTCTTCATGACTGTGGTCTGGAACTGCCAAAGCATACGTTTTATGTGGATAATATCTTTGCTTTTGAGCCCCTTGTGCATGTAAAAAAAATGTATTATCTTGATGTGAACTTTTACAGATATTTTATCGGGCGTGAGGACCAGTCTGTGAATGAGGCTGTGATGATAAAAAGAATCGATCAGCAGCTTCGGGTAAACCGTATTATGGTAGATGTGTTCCACAGATGTAAATGCAATAATCATCATCTGAGAAAATACATGCTCAGTTACCTGGAAATTATTACCACGATTTCTTCCGTAATGCTGATCCGGGCAGAAACTCAGGAGGCTCTGGACAAGAAAAAGGAGCTGCTGGAGTATATCAGGGAGGAAGACCGCTGGATCTATCACAGGCTGCGCTGGGGAATCATGGGCTGCGCATCCAATCTGCCGGGCAAAGGCGGCCGCAAAACATTTATTGCAGCCTATAAGCTGTGCCAGAAATTTTATGGATTTAACTGATTGATTTGCCGGGCAGGATGACCTGGACAGGATCTTTTGCCAGGGAGGCTGTAAATTTTTTGCAGATACCTGCGGATTCCCCGTCTTTGTGTACGGCAAGGGGCTCTGAGCTGCGCACAGTGACCGCTTTGCAGCGAAGCTGATGAACACCCCGGAAAACAGTATGTTTTCCAAAAATAGAAAGAAAAAGACAGAAGATCAGAGCAGGGCGGCGCATACCCTCTACAATGATCACATCCAGAAATCCGTCATGGGAATCAGCTTCAGGGCAGAACCGGAAGCCTCCGCCCTCATATTTATGGTTCATAACTGCGGTGAGAAATACTTTTTACATAAAAGTGTTTTTCACCGTTTTCTGTTTCAATGGAAATACCTACAGGAGAAGCAGAAGAAGCTGTTTCAGTCCTATGAGTAAATAGGTCAAATTTTCCGAAGATGAATACGGTTC
>ENA-OQKD01000173-OQKD01000173.1-human-gut-metagenome-genome-assembly--contig:-NODE-173-length-18069-cov-4.177071_pt1 | contig 18069 bp, 20 predicted proteins | sample MGYA00242775_ERZ504792 | MGnify/ENA primary metagenome ERZ504792 (study PRJEB26092, sample SAMD00036401) | human gut metagenome | host: Homo sapiens | study: EMG produced TPA metagenomics assembly of...
CTTTTTCTGTTTGGGGTTCCAGAGTTGCCTGATAATCCAATAGTAAGGCACGGTCAGAGGCAGTCCCGTAAGTACTTGCTTTTACAAAATGCTGTAGTTCTTGGACAATTTTTTTCATGCCCTTTTGATAGCGGTACTTCTCCATATATGGAAAAACATCTTCTAAAAATAACAGGTATTGGGGAATATCATCCTTTTCAATGAATTGGATGATATTTTCTGCTGTCTGAAATAATTTTTTATAATAGCTAACTTCAATGCCATGCATTAAACATATTTTTCGCAGAGAATCCAATAACGTGTGGCAGCTTGTAATAGAAGGTGCGGTCTCGGAAACGGCAATTTCCTGAATCAGTGGATGTAGAGAAATAGTATGCCGGAGACTTGACTGTACAAAACCTGTCTCGATCAGATCATTCACGTCATTTAAAGTAGGCAGCTCCAGCCATTTGGAAAATATACGGGCAGAAATACCAGATGAAGGCATAAAACACATATTGCACATAATATCCTGCTGTTTCCGTGATAAGGAGTATAACGAAAACAGGGTATGGATATGGTTGTAATAGGTGGCTTTTTTGCTCTGACCATCTTTCATTACTTTAATCTTATCTTCATTATGAAGAGAAGCCTTTTCCTCTTGAAGTTTTATCAATAATTGCTCTGGAGTTAAAATTCCATTTTCCAGAAGTTTGGCTGCCAGTTCGACAGCAAAAGTATGGTAGTGTACAGTTTCTATGATTTTTTCTACGATTGCCCGGTTTTCCTCTGCTTCTGAATAAAATACAGATGTCAGTTGAAAAAGAGTGGGTATATCTTTCAGTTCTTTTAATTGAAAACTACAGTATTCAGACAGTTGGCTTCTGGTTGTAAATAAAACCCGGCAACGGTATTTTAATACGACTGACAGGCAACTGTCCTGTGTGGATGTGACATTAAAATTGTCTATGATCAGCAGTGTATCAGATTTCAAAGAGCGTAAGAAACGGTTATGTCTTTGAAAACGTTCCTGCTCACTGATTTCTGGTGGATCATCAATAAAATCCATGTCTACAATATCTTGATATAGATTACCGGTGTATTCCATATAGAGAATATTGGTGTACTGTTTTCTGTATTGCTTTGCATAGGCTTTAGCAAGCTCGCTTTTTCCAATTCCGGCAATTCCATAAAGAAATATATGTCGGTTCTCTTCAAACAAAGTATGGAGTTCATCCAGTTCTTCTTCTCTTCCTAGAAAATGACGGCATGGTTTTGGGACTTCGCTGTCCATAATGTAATCCAGAACAATCGGAGATAGAACACCTCCTGCAATCAGTTTTTGATTTCTTGTATCACGTTTAATAAATTGCCGTTCCATACCAAAAGAAAGTACTTTTGCTAAAAACAACAGCCTTGAATCAGAAGGTTTATATAGAGATACAAGTTCCTGCTTTTTTGTATCCGAAATCGTATCGTCCTGTATGAATAACGTGTAAATGTCCTGTATAACCATGTTGCAGTCTGCCATTAAGGGAAGTAAGTTCCGCTGAATGGTTGTTGCCAGTTTTTTCTGATTGCTGGGTTTTGCATAATATGAGGTTATTTTGGGACTGATTTTTGCTTGTCCGGTTATCCAGCGGCAAATTAGACCATTATCCATAGAAAAATCTTCATTTATCGGATCATTCATAAAATCTTCAAATAATTCGTATAAAAATCAGGTTGGTTCATCTGATTGCTTTCACTGATTTGATTTTTTAGGCATGTGCTAATAGAAGAAAAATCACATCGTTCCAACAGAAATCCCTCCTTTGGTTTTCGTGTTTTATATTCTTAAAGTCTTTTTATTATAACACGAACAAATGTTCCGGACAATAGGAATTGATACTGTATAGGAAGAAAATGAATCTTAAAAACTCAATCTGCGGTCAATTTCAATTCAATGTGATTGGTGCAGAATAATTTTAGAATGTAATCAGGCTTTCGAAAGCCGAATTCAATTCATACAGAACTTTTGTACAATCCTGCCGGCATAGGATGTAGAGAGAACTGTATGCTGAAGGAGGCATATAGCATGAATACGTTATTTGATTCTGTAGAAGTTCTGGATACAAAAAAAGAAATCCAAAAAGAGAATGTAAGCTATGAACATGCAGGATATCAGATTCGAGTGCATTTTAATGGGGAAAAGACATTGATCCAGTGCATTCAGAATCTTACTGAACGAAAAATTGCAGGTTGATTTTCTTAAGTTCTTGTTGTAAAATAAAGACAATTAAAGACAATGACTACGCAAGACCGATGAAAAGAGGGATAGAATGTATCAGGCAGGAATTTATTGCCGAATTTCCATTGAAGAGCAAAATAAAGAGGGTGAATACAGCAATAGTATTCACTCTCAGATTCAGATGGCAAGAGATTATATTGCAGAGAATAAAGATATTGCAGAGAAAAAAGTTTATGTAGACGATGGGGCTTCTGGAAGTAATTTTGAAAGAACTGAATTTCGGAGGATGCTGGCAGATATTGAGCTTGGTGTTATCAATATGGTGATTTTTAAGGACGTATCTCGACTTGGAAGAGAACATATTGATACCAACTATTATCTAGGCAAATATTTCCCGGAGAAACAGATTCGGATTGTTTCGATTCTGGATAATTATGATTCAGCCGTTGGAACTTATGATGAAATGTTAGAAATAAAAACTTTGCTGAATGATATGTATTTGAGAGATACATCCAGAAAGATTAAGACAACGATTCAGACCAAAAGAAGTATGGGCGAATATACTCCGAAACAGCCCCCCTTTGGATATGTGAAAAGTAAAACAATTCATAATCATCTGGAAATTGATCCTTATGCAGCCGAGGTTGTTCGAAGAATTTACAGAATGTATCAAAATGGATTTGGCTGTACGGTTATTTGCAGGACTTTGAATGAAGATGAAATCCCTTGTCCCGCAAAATATAAAAAGGAAGTTTTAAAAACCAATTATGTATGGGATTCGGGAAAAGGTCTGTGGACATCGTCTACTGTAAGTGGAATTTTAAAGAATCCGGTCTATACTGGGGCGGTTGTGATTCGGAAACATGAAAGACCGTCTTATAAGCTGAAATACAAAAAGGCAATTCCCCTGGAAGAAATGGAGCTGGTGCCGGATGCACATGAGGCAATCATTTCTAAAGAAGAGTTTGATAGGGTTCAGCAAATAAGAAAGGGGCGCAGAGTTTCCTATTTTGATAAAAACAATGAACCACATAAATATGTGGGACTGCTCTTTTGTGGGAAATGTAAAACAGCCATGCGAAAACGTTATCTGGCATCTCATAAAGACTATGACGGATATATGTGTGGTTTTCATCAGAAGCAGGGGCAGAATTACTGTGAGCTGAATCATATTACATTTGAAAAGCTGGATGAACTGGTTGTATTTGCAATCAACCAGCAATTGAAACAGATGAAGATGGATATGAAGAATCTGGAAACTCAGATCAGACAGAAACAGCCGGAACTGGATGGTAAAATTGCAAAATTGCAGGCAAAAATAGAAAGAAATCTGGAATACCGGAAACGAGCATATGAACAGTTTATGGATGAAGTACTTTCCAAAGAGGAATATCTGGAATTAAAACAGATGTATGAAACAGAGAATCAGAAATATCAAAAAGAATTATCAGAACTGAACCATGAAGAGCAAAGGCAGCGGGCGGCGGTCAATGAAACAAAGATATGGTTGGAGCACTTTAATCGCAGAAGAATAACGGTAAAGCAGCTTACCAGAGAAGCGCTTGTGGAGTTAGTTGATAAAATTTATGTATATCCAGAGCAGAAAATAGATATATATTTTAAGTTTGCTTCAGTAGAGAGTTCACCAGATAGAATACTTGAGAAAGATGGGGTGATATGATGTATCAGATGGGTGTATATTGTCGTCTGTCGAAGGATGATGGAGAGAATAAAGTTAGTGAGAGTATTGAAAATCAGATGAAACTGATTCGTGAGTATGTGACTAAATCAGAGGATCTGGAAATCGCAGATATTTATATTGATGACGGTTATTCGGGGCTTTATTTTGCGAATAGACCGGAATTTCAGCGGATGATGGAGGATATCTACAAAGGGAAAATTCAAGGCGTTATTACGAAAGATATTTCCCGGCTTGGGCGTGAACATATTGAAACCAGTAACTATATTGAGCGTGTTTTTCCATCTTTGGGTGTGCGTTATATTGCAATTTTGGATGGCGTGGATTCTGTTCATCACAGTAATGAAGAATTGGCACAGTTTAAGACGTTGTTTAATGATATGTATAGTCGTGATATATCTAAGAAAATCAGAGGTGCATTGACCGCCCAGAAGAAACGGGGACAGTTTATGTCTGGGTTTGCCCCATATGGATATGTAAAAGATCCGGCAGATAAGCATCATTTTCTTGTAGATGAAGAAGCAGCTAAAGTGGTACGGAGAATCTTTTATATGAGTTTGGAAGGATATTCCAGGGATGGTATTGCAAAGAAACTGAATCAGGAAGGAATTCTGACACCGTCAGAGTATAAGAGAAAGGTGCAGGGATTGAAATATGCCAATGCATTAGAAAAAGCGGGTGCAAAGGGCTGGGCATATCCTACGATCAATGTAATTTTGCGAAACAGAGTTTATACAGGGGCTATGGTACAGCATAAATCAGAAAAGATATCCTATAAAGTGGAAAAGTATCAATATATTCCAGAGGAACAGCAGTATATTGTGGAAGGAATGCACGAAGCAATTATTAGCAAAGATACTTTTGAGCAGGTACAGGAACTTATGAAGAAAAGAACACGGACACCGGGATTTAATAGCGAAGTGAGAAAGGTAAATCCATACGCAGGAATTATTGTTTGTGGAGATTGCGGATATAATTTCCAGAGGGTTACTTGTCGGGACGGTTATGAGTGCGGTACCTATCACAAAAAAGGAAACACAGTTTGTTATTCTCATTTCATTAAAAAAGAAGTATTGGATTCTATTGTAAAAAATGAAATCCAAAGACAAGCGGAACTGGCACTGAAAGAAAGTGATAAGGATGAAATATTAAAAGTAGCAGATAGGAAGAAGGAGGTGCAGAGACGATGTGCAGAAGCAGACCAGCAGATTGAACGGTTACAAAAAGAACTTGCGGCTGTCCAAAAGTATAAAAAGAAAACTTACGAAAATTATGTAGATGGTGTTCTGGATAAAGAAGAATATCTCTCCTATAAGGCAGAATATGAAAAGCAGGATAAAGATATCAGGGCGAAGATTCAGTTGGCAGAACAAGAGAAAGACAGCTTTGGAGAGGCAGAAGAATCTTATGAAAACTGGATAGAGAATTTATCAAGTATGGAACATTATCCGAAGTGACAAGAGAAATTGTGACAGAATTGATTGAAAAAATTGTTGTGAATGGAGATAAGAGCATTGATATTGTATTTAAGTATCAGTCGCCTTATCCGGTAGAAAAACAGGCAGTGTAAAGACTGCAAATTTTTTTACAGTAATTTTCCCCTAGTTATAATGAACACATGAGGGAACATCGCTTCTGGAGCGGTATCTGGATGATATGGCGAATTACTGGAAAAGTGTGATCTGCGTGGGCAGCGGAAATGAGGGAACATCCGCAGGGCATACATCCGGCGTGTTAAAGGAGCGGGAAGAGCAAAGAGTGGAGCTGGGAGTGCAGCAGAGAGAACCGGCTTTGAATGTGCAGCTCTGGAAGTCTTATGTAGATGAGGTGGATATTTCGGTGATCGGGCCGTCGGGGGTTCGTGTAGGACCAATTTCCGAAAGGCTCGGAACGCAGAGATTTCGAATCGGGGGAACAGAAATCCTGCTTTACTATGGCAAACCAAGTCCATATCAGACCAATCAGGAGATTTATTTTGATTTCATCCCAACGGGTTCTTATATTGACAGTGGAGTCTGGCAGATTGTGTTGACTCCGAGAAAAGTTGTGACGGGAATTTATCAGATGTGGCTTCCGAGTCAGAGTGTTTTGAATCAGGGCACAGCTTTTTTAAACCCTGTGAGCAGTGATACACTTACCATTCCGTCAACTGCATCCAGAGTAGTAACAGTGGGAGCTTACGATGCAAGAAGTTTTTCCTATGCAGATTTTTCCGGACGCGGCGCACTGGAGAAGAATGCAGAGATGTGGGTGCAAAAGCCCGATCTTGCAGCACCGGGAGTGCGGGTAACGACAGCCAAGGCAGGAGGCGGTTACGGAGAATATTCAGGTACCTCATTTGCAGTGCCGTTTGTGACAGGAAGTGCGGCATTGTTGATGGAGTGGGGAATTATCCGCGGGAATGATCCATATCTGTATGGGGAGAAGGTGAAAGCGTATCTGAGAAGAGGGGCAAGACATCTGCCGGGGTATGAGCAGTGGCCGAATAATCAGCTGGGGTATGGTGTGCTGTGCGTGGAAAGTAGTCTGCCAGATTAAAACATTTTATTATAGGAAAAACATGGTATGGTATATACACAATGTGTATGTGGAGAGACGGAATGAATATGGAAATAAAAGATAGAATAAAAGAATTACGCGAAAGTACTGGAATGAATAGAAAAGAATTCTGTGAGTATTTCGGAATTCCTTACAGAACCGTAACGGAATGGGAAAGAGGAACAAGAAAAATGCCAGATTATGTTTTTAGATTATTAGCATATAAGATAAAAATGGAAAATTTTGCAGGAAAGGAAGAAGCGAATGAAGAATCGGATAATTAATGTACAAGATGTACCAATTTCAATATCAAAACAAGAACTGGATGATTATATTTGTATTACGGATATTGCAAAAGCTAAGACAGGAGAATCACGTAGCGCAGATGTTGTGAAAAACTGGTTGCGAAATAGAAATACATTAGAATTTTTAGGAACGTGGGAAATGATTTATAATTCTGATTTTAAAGTGGTCGAATTCGACCACTTTAAATCTGAAGCGGGTTTACATACATTTGTATTAAGCGTTGCAGAATGGATTAATAAAACAAATGCTATAGGACTATATGTAAAGCGTGGAAAATATGGCGGTACATATGCGCATAAAGACATTGCCTTTGAATTTGCGTCTGCAATCAGTCCGGTTTTTAAATTGTATTTGATTAAAGAATTCCAGCGATTGAAGGAAGAAGAAAATAATTTAGAGCAAAGTGAATGGAATGCTAAACGCTTTCTGACTAAAAATAATTATTTAATTCAGACGGATGCGGTAAAAAATTATTTGATTCCAAAGATGAATTATAGGGAGAACCTACAATGGCTGGCATATGCAGAAGAAGCGGATATATTAAATGTGGCATTGTTTGGATTTACGGCAAAAGCGTGGAGAGAAGCTAATCCTGAATTAGCAAAAAAGAACAATGTCAGAGATTTTGCAACTATTAATGAATTGACAGTACTTTCTAATCTGGAATCTCATAATGCGCAGATGATTAAAGAAGGAAAGAAAAAAAGAACGGTTTAAAATCCTACAGGAAATTGCCGAATATCAGCTGAATGTTCTGAATACTGCAGAGAAGATTAAAATGCTGGAGGATGAGAATCAGTTGGTAGAAATATAATTTAAGTTTCGCTAAGTTTCACTAAGTTCTGTATTCATGATGACAAACGGAAGGAGGTGTAATGAAAATCATTGCCTTGATTTGTAGCAATAATGTAACGTCCACTACTACTGAACTTGTAGCAATGACTTGACATCCTCGGGAGTGTTGTGTACAGCACAAAGTATCTCTAAAATATGAAAAATGTAAAATTTTTGCAACTACTATCAGCGGGAACTGATATAGTAAGTGTAGTGAATTCAGTTGATAATATAGAAGGAAGCATGAAGAAATTAGTGGATAATAAGATGATAAATAAAATTGAAAAATTACTTCAAGAGGCAAGAACACATGTTACAGTTGAAGATATTGATTTGCATGAAAATATGTAACGTATATGCTAGACAAGGAACAACTGATTGGGTAGGTAGAGGCGGTTTTATCTTTAAAAGATAAAGAGAAGAAATGGAACAATATATGAAAAACTGGAAAAGAGAAATGTTTTCCTTGAAGGGAGGAGAAAATGAAGAACCTGAAATTGGATGAGCTGACAAAAGAAGAGTTACAGAAAATCATAGAAAAGATAGCGAAGCGGCTGTCGAAAGAGCAGTATGAATATCTGCAGCATCTGATTACAGAATGTACAGAGAAAGAGAATACTGCCGATATTTCGCCTCAGAGTCTGATGTCCAAAGCATTTGTTGATGAAAAAATGTTGCAGATTGAAGAATGGAAGCAGCAGATTGAGGATGGTAAATTATATCTGGATACAGAAGAATATGAGGATTACGGGGAAGATTACTGGGATAGAGAATGGATAATAGAGTACTATGATAATCAGCAGATTGGGGATAAGATTATGTTTATGATCCGATTTGCAAATGACTGTATCAATGACAGGCGTTATCAGGAAGCAAATTCTATTTATGAGTGGCTGTGGGAAATGGAAGTGGGTACGGATTATGAAGATGGGGAATTTGTGGATTTGGATACACTGGCGGAGAATGGTATTATTGCCACAGATATGAAACAGCTGGCATTACAAACCTTATATGCGAATTATCAGGTGTTGAAAAAGGAAAAAAGGGCAGAGATGCTTTATCTGTATTTCAATCATTCTGCTTTTAAAAACCTGCATATGGAAGAGATATTCCATGTTGGAAGGGAAGCGCTGAAGGATCAGAAACAATTCTGGGAGGATTGGATCGTTCTTCTGAAAAACAAACAGGGTGATATCGCAGGGCGGCTTTTAAAAGATGCAGTCTTGTATTCTCAGGGAATAGACGGACTTGTCCATATTGCAGATGAAAGTGCAGCAGTACACCCTTCGCTTTATCTTGCTGCTATGGATGTGTATGGCAAAGCACAGGATTATGAAAAGATAGAAAAAACAGGGGAAAAAGTTCTTGAGAAGGCTAACAGACAATTGAAGATCAGAGCAGAGATATGTTTGAAAGCAGCATATGCTTCATTCTGTCTTGGGCATGAAGAAAAAATGATGAAGTTTTGCTGGGAGTGTTTCTGCTCAGATTCAACAGAGAAAAATTTTCTGCGTCTGTTTGGTACAAAGGAAATGGCAGCGCGATATGGGATGCGTGGAAAAGAGGTACTTAAAAACAGAATCAGAGAAAATGGGGGAAATGGTATAAGAAATACAGAACTGCGCCGGAATATTATAGATGGTTATAGCTATTATTTTCTTAGTTTTTATATGGGGGATTTTATATCTGTAAAATCAGCCTCTAAAAATCCGGCGGGTTCTCTGGGATGGAGTTCATCTTTTATTCGATACGGAATCCGGTTGTTTTTACTTTATCTATATAGCAAGTCTTTGCCATCTAAGGCAGCGGAGCGTATTGCTGATTATATTGGATTCCAGGAAATGCAAGATGCTGATTGTGTAATGGGATTTGAACAGGAAATAATAGAAGAGAGCCAGCTGCATAAGGTAAGTGTATTCTGGAATTATTTTCAGAGATGGAAAGCGTATTACCCGATCGAACAGGCAGAAAAGAAGAGTATTCTGTCTTGGGCGGAAAAAACGGTATATAGCAGAGCGGATGCAATCGTGTCAGGAAAGCATCAAAATCAATACGCAGAAGTTGCGGTTTTGCTAGCAATGGTAGGAGAAATCAAGGAAGATATGGGAACGGCGAGAGCCAGAGAAGAAATTTTTGCGGAGTATAAAAGAAAATATCCAAGACATTCTTCGTTTCAGAAAGAGATGAAATACTATTTTGATGTAAAGTGAAGGTGTCGGGGAGTTTGTCTGGAAAGATATTTCATGAATTAAAAATGGAGAATAGAGTAAAATGGGAATGCTTCAAAAAAAAGAAAACAAGGGACTGACATATTATGAGGTAATGCATGGAAACAGGAAAATAGCGGAGATTAACACAAGAGGAGAAGCTGTGATTCTGGCTCTTCAATTTTTTCCTTATGATCTTTATTTGGAGGAAGAAAGGGATTTTGACACATTGATCAATAATATGAATAACTTCTATTATTGGTGTGCTTCACGCGTGTTGTCTTTGGATCGTAAATATGCAAAAGAGATTTTAAACAGTATCGGAATGGCACAGGCAACGACGGATCGTGATCGTGCAAAAATTTCTTTATCATATCATTGCGTGTCATTAACGGATGTGTATTGGGTAAAAGAAAAAGGGGAAGATATCTCCTATGAGCAGTTGAACCTCTATGACAATTCATTGAATGAAGCAATTGTAGAATTATCATTGCGGGGAAAACCCATGACAGTTACCAATCAGGAGTTAGCGCCGGATTTGTCCACAAAAGGCTATTTTCCGAAAGCCTGGATCAGGAGAAAAAATGAGTTTATCCTTTTGAAAGACGGTGGAGATAATGCAGTAAAGAAAGAATTGGTTGCGAGCAGAGTGTGCCAGTGCTTTGATTTTAAACAGGTAGTATACCGCGAAGGTTTTTATTGTGGGCAAAGAGTAACAGAGAGCAGTATCATAACCTCAAAGCGTTATTCCATTATTTCTAAAATGGCATTTGAAATATATGCACAAAATCATGATCTCGATGTATTAGAAGAGTGTATCAAAAAGGATCCAAAAACTTATTACGGAATGAATATTCTTGATTATCTGGTTGGCAATATAGACCGACATCCGGAGAATTGGGGATTTTTGGTGGACAATGAGACAAATGATTACATTTCTCTGTATCCGATCATGGATTTTAACCAGAGTTTTGGATGTTATGATACCTTAGAGGGAGCAAACTGTCAGACTGTTTATCCGGAAAGAAAAACTCAGCGTGAGGCGGCGATTGAAGCAGTTGGGTATATCGGGCTTCCTCAGATCAAAGAAATTGATCCTGATATTTTTGAGGATGAGACACAGTGGAAGGAAATGTTTTTTAGAAGACTGGAAGAGTTGAAGAGATATCAGACAGGAGAAAAGCGGGGAGAGAAAATATATGGTTGACTGGAGAAAAATTCCTAAAATAGATGCACATATTCACTTGACTCCAAAGGATGTCATAGATGCTAATATAGATTATGACGGAAGATTTATTGTGAATGGTTCTATAGATGATTATGAAAAAATAATGAAAACATATAATATTGAATGTGCTTTTATTATGCCATTTAATGATCCGTATATGCTTTCTATGGAACCTGCGGTGGAAGTAGTGAATAAGAATATGAAAAATATGCGAATGATCATAAAATTCTCATAGAACTCCATTCTTATCCAAGGGAGAAATTATTGGATGATGTATGTTCTCCTGCCAGGATTAGAAATGTAGTTGGAAAATATTCAAACCTTAGATTGTCAATTGCTCATTTGGGTGGATTCCAATATGAAGAATTATATGGATTAAATGCATACTTTAATTTATCAGCGGTCTTACCTGATTTGGTGGATAGAATGGGCATAGAAAATACGAATATAGTTTTGCGTTCTTTAGGGGTTGAAAAGTTAGTATTCGCAACAGATTATCCCGATAGCAGAAGCATACGTGCAATAGAAATTTACGATACATATTGTGATATTTTGGGACAAATGGATTTTACACAAGAAGAAGCTGAAAATATTTGTAAATATAATGCTTTAAGAATGTCAGGGTTGCAGTAAGCAGATATGAAGAAGGGACTGCCTATTCCGACAGTCCCCCTGTTTCAAGTATCATCCTCCCGATTTTTTCTGTTTCATTCTCTTAATGACTTTCAGTCGTGTGAATTCTTCCCGTTCTTTTTCTTCCAGTGCATTGGTGATATTGTAAACCAGTTCCGTATACATTGGAATGGTGATATTTTGCAGCGCATTTGCCCGCTTCTGTGTCTTTTTAATGTTAGTGGCAAGGCGATATGCTGCGTTTTCCACCATGGAAAGTTTTACCGTCAGATCTTTTACTTTTCGGAATGCATCTGCAGCCAGGTCTACGCTCTCGCGGGTTGTACTGAAAGCGTAGGTCGGCGCAGGCACGGAAGGGGTGTATTTTACGTGGGGAATCTCGGTTCCCATAATACTTCTGGTCTGAATGGTGATGGAGTTTTCAATCGGAACGGTATAGGCAATCTGAGAGACCATGTTGATACCATGCTCGATATTGGCACGCTGCAGGCACTGATACGCATAGGTAAAGGTGCTGTCGATCTCATCCTGGATATCTCGTGCCTCATCGATCAGGTCCATCAGTTCCCGGATCAGAATGTTCGTTTTTGTCCATCAGTTCATAGCCTTGTTTTGCAAGGGTGAGGGAATTTTTGGCAAGCATGAGATTCCCTTTGGTAGGAAATGTACGCGGATCCATAGAATCCCTCCTTTAGTTCTGATTTGCGATGGAGCCCGGACTGGATGTGGCAGTCGTGGTGTCATCGTAAATTGTTGGATGATAGTATTTATCCAGAATCTTCGTATCCACACGGTCCAGCTCTTCTTTTGGAAGACGGCCCAGAAGTTCCCATCCGAGATTCAGGGTTTCTTCCATGGTGCGGTTTTCTTCCGGACCCTGCCCGATATATTTCTCTTCAAATTCTTTTCCGAATGCCAGATACTGTTTGTCAATCGGGGAGAGTTCATCTTCTCCGATAACAGAAGCCAGGTTTCTTGCATCGCCTACTTTGGCGTAAGCAGAGAATAACTGGTTTGCCAGATCCTGATGATCCTCTCTTGTGTATCCGGCTCCGATTCCGTCCTTCATCAGACGGGAAAGGGACGGCAGGATACTGATCGGCGGATAGATGGACTGTCCGTTTAAGGTGCGGTCCAGAACAATCTGTCCTTCGGTAATGTATCCGGTCAGGTCAGGAATCGGGTGTGTGATATCATCGTTTGGCATGGTCAGGATCGGAAGCTGCGTCACGGAGCCGTTGACACCCTGTACGATACCGGCTCTTTCATAAAGTGCAGCAAGTTCACTGTACAAATATCCCGGGAATCCTTTTCGACTTGGAATTTCTCCCTTAGAAGAGGAAACCTCACGCATGGCTTCAGCGAAAGAAGTCATATCAGTCAGGATAACCAGAATGTGCATATTTTGTTCAAATGCCAGATATTCTGCCACGGTTAGTGCAACCTTCGGCGTAATCAGACGTTCCACGACAGGATCGTTTGCGAGGTTCAGAAACATGGCAACGTGGTCGGCAACGCCGCTTTCTTCAAAAGTTCTGCGGAAGAAGTCGGCAACATCATGTTTGACACCCATGGCGGCAAATACAATGGCAAATTCTTCATCGGAATCATCTCCGAGAGACGCCTGCTTTACGATCTGGGCTGCCAGCTGGTCATGAGGAAGTCCGTTTCCGGAGAAGATCGGCAGCTTTTGACCGCGGATCAGGGTGGTCAGTCCGTCGATTGCAGAAATTCCGGTTCGGATATAGTTTCGCGGGTATTCCCGCATGACCGGGTTGAGCGGCAGGCCGTTGACATCTCGTTTCAGCTTGGAAACAATGGGACCCAGATCGTCAATGGGTTCTCCGATTCCGTTGAATGTACGACCCAGCATATCCGGGGAAAGTGCGATTTCCATCGGATGTCCGGTCAGTCGTGTGTGTGTATTTTTCAAAGACATGTTCTCAGAGCCTTCAAAGACCTGAATCACAGCTTTGTCTTCATATAGTTCGATAATTCGTCCAATCTTGCGTTCGGATCCACCTATGACAAACTCTACGATTTCGTCAAAGAAAGCTCCCTGTACGCCCTCCAGAGCGATCAGAGGGCCGTTAATGCTGCTGAGTCCTAAATATTCGATTGACATGAGCAAAATCCCTCCTTATGCGTTCTTTTCCAGTACATGCTGGTAAAATGCGTCAATGTCTCGGTGATACTGGGCAAACAATTCCAGCCGGTCGTTCGGTACATCATATTTGATGGCGATGACGCGGTCGAAAATATTTTCCGATTTGAGGACGGACATGGGGTGTCCCATCGTTACCAGTGCGCGTGCCTGTTTGTAAAGATATAAAATCGTATCCATCATTTTGAACTGCTTTTCCATGGATACGCAGGTATCATCCTTGTGGAATGCGTTCTGCTGAAGGAATCCCAGACGGATGACTCTGGCGATTTCCAGGATCAGTTTCTGATCGTCCGGCAGCACATCGCTTCCGATCAGTTTGACGATTTCCAGAAGGCTGCTCTCCTGATTCAGCAGCGCCATGAGGCGGTTTCGATAGTCCACGAATTTCGGCGATACATTGTCCTGATACCAGGGCGAGAGGTCATTTAGATACTCACTGTAGCTGGTAAGCCAGTGGATGGCAGGGAAATGTCTTGCATAGGCAAGGCTTTTGTCCAGTCCCCAGAAACAACGCACGAATCGTTTGGTGTTTTGTGTGACCGGCTCGGAGAAATCACCGCCCTGTGGAGAGACCGCTCCGATGATGGTGACAGATCCGTCAGTCCCGTTCAAATTGTGCATCATGCCGGCGCGCTCGTAAAATCCGGACAGGCGGGACGCCAGATAAGCCGGGAATCCTTCTTCGGCGGGCATCTCTTCCAGGCGGCCGGACAGCTCGCGCAGAGCTTCTGCCCAACGGGAGGTGGAGTCTGCCATGATCGCTACATCATATCCCATATCCCGGTAGTATTCTGCCAGTGTCAGACCGGTGTAGATGCTGGCTTCACGGGCAGCAACCGGCATGTTGGAAGTATTAGCGATCAGTGTAGTGCGGTCCATCAGAGGATTTCCGGTCTTTGGGTCGATCAGTTCTCCGAATTCCTCCAGAACCTGTGTCATCTCGTTTCCACGTTCTCCGCATCCGATATAGATAATGATATCAGCGTCAGACCACTTGGCAATCTGATGCTGTGTCATGGTCTTTCCGGTTCCGAATCCGCCGGGAATGGCGGCAGTTCCGCCTTTGGCGATTGGGAACATGGTATCAATGATACGCTGTCCGGTGACAAGTGGGATTGAAGCCGGAAAACGATGGCTTGTCGGGCGGGCAGTACGGATTGGCCAGCGCTGTGCCATTGGAAGCTGTTTTTGATCTCCGCTGGAAAGTTCCAGTGTGATCAAAGGCTCTTCAATTGTGTACGCTCCGTCCTCCACGATTTGAATCACGGTTCCCTCCAGATCAGGCGGTACCATACATTTATGCGTGATCGCGTGAGTTTCGGGTACTTCTGCGAAAATATCTCCGCCGTGGAGATAGTCTCCCACAGAAACGGTGATGTGGGCGGCCCATTTTTTTCTCTTTATCCAGAGAGTCAACGGAAACACCGCGGGTGATAAACGCTCCCCCGGATTCTGCGATCCGCTCCAGAGGGCGTTCGATTCCGTCAAAAATGTTGTTTAAAATTCCGGGCGCCAGTGTTACAGACACCGGATTTCCCGTTGCAATGACTTCTTCGCCGGGGCGAAGTCCGGTTGTTTCTTCGTAGACCTGAATGGTGGTCATGTCTTTATCCAGTGCAATGACCTCGCCGACCAGCTTTTCCCGTCCTACATATACCATTTCAGACATACAAAATCCGGTATTGCCTTTCAAATAGATGACAGGCCCGTTGATTCCATAAATTCTTCCAGTCTTAAACAATGCTGTCACCTCCTGAGAATAAGAATTTGTCGTATTCGTTGCGCAGTGCGGTCTTAAAAGAATGATCGATCAGAATATTGCGGCTGCGGATGACGGCACGGATACCGCCTGTAAAGTCTTCCGCACTGATCGTCAGGTGGATGCCGGTGGCATCTTCCAGAGAAGAACGCTTTTCCTCATCTGAAGGATTGAGATAGATCGTCATCTCTTCTCCGTTTGCGAATACGATCGCATTGTGAATACAGCGGAGCAGAAAATCATCGTATTCTGCGGTTTTCATATAATCATTTACCAGGGCGTATGCCTCCTCAAAGATCTTGTCTTTTAGTTCCTGCTGAATGCGGCCCTGGCGGCGTTTTAAATCCAGCTGGGCGCGCGCCATTGCCTGGTTTTTCTGCTGTCTGGCATTAACAGTTTCCGCTTTGATACGAGTCTGCATCTGTCGTTTTGCTTCAATTTTATGGTCTTCAAATACTTTTTCCAGTGCATCACGGTAAGAGTCAATAATGGCATTGCTCTCGGCTCTTGCTTCTTCCATGGAAGTCGTGCGCAGATGGTTGATCTTTTCTTCTAAAGTCAAGAGGATCTCCTCCTTTAAAAATTTTTGCCTTACAATTTCAGTCCGATGGCTTCGGTAATATATGAGGTGATAAAGTCTTTTTTGCGTCCTGTTCCGTGCCGGTCCGGGATCTCAATCAGCAGAGGGATTTTTCTCTCCAGACGGAATTCATCCAGAATGTCCGGAAATTCCCGTCCGAATTTTTCGGTCAGAAGTACAATGCCGATGGATTTGTCCTGCAGAACTTTTTCTAATTGTTCCCGCAGTTCCTTTCGTTCATGTACGACGACACCGTCCACACCTGCAAGGCGCATTCCCGTGTAAGTATCGACATTATCACTGATAAGAAACATTTTCATCTTAGAGTTTACCAAGGATCATGAAGGAGATGATCAGTCCGTACAGACAAACACCTTCCGCAAGACCTACGAAAATCAGAGATTTACCGAGTACACTGGAGTCTTCGCTGATTGCGCCTAAAGCAGCGGAGGCTGCACTTGCAACGGCAATACCACCACCGATACAGGAAAGTCCGGTAACCAAAGCAGCTGCGAGATAGCCGAGTCCCGTGGACAAAGAAGAGGAAGCGGCTGCGGCATCAGCGGCATGTACCTGTGGACCTGCAAACATCATGATGGAAGTGATCACGAATGCGCCAAAGAAGAAAAAGACATTCGTTCCGATGGCACGTTTGTATTTTTTCGGTTCCTTTCCCCGATCAGATAGTATCCGAATGGGATGATAATGCTTAAGATCAGTGCTGCGATGAGAATAAGTTTTGTTGTAAGTGTCATAATTGGAATCCTCCTTTAAGAACGTTTCTTTTTTGTAGTTTGAGTTTTGGTATATGGGTCAAAAGCTCTTCCGCTTCCTTTATAGAAACGGCTGAACATCTCATAATATTCCAGACGGAGTACCTGAATTCCTACGATCAGGCCTTCCATACCGCATACGAACAAGTTGCCTAATACGACAACGATCCAGTTCGGGGAGCCGGATTCTGCGCCGGCGAGCATCAGCACGACTTCCATCATGGCAGCGTGGCTGACGGCAAATGCACCGATACGGACGAAAGAAAGGGTGTTGGAAAAGTAACTCAGCAAGGTTTCGAAAATCTCGAAAAATCCCTGTACAAAGAACATTGCTTTTCCTTCTTCCATCTTGTTTGCGCGCTTCTGGATCTTCCGCGTCAAAGGTTCCTTGAACAGAATGAGAAGCAGTGGAATGCCGAACATCACTGCAAGGACGATTCCTGCCGGTGTTTTGTGTCCTGTCATAAAAAGTACGATTGTTGCGACTGCGGAAGCATAAAATACAAGGCCAGCCATTCCATTTGCGTCAAACCATGCATTTTCTACATCGTGAGACCGGAGCGCATTGACGATGTGCAGAATCATGGCGAGGATGATCAGCCCCATACCAAACGCTACGGACACGATAAATACAGTGTTCAGCTTACCGATGAACGGCAGTGTGGTCATGTGATCGATCGGCCTTAGCCAGATTGGTTCTATGATATCTTCAAACCCGAAAATACTTCCGAACATAAATCCGAAGATTGTAGAAAATACACCTGCACATGCAATAATTCCGGCAAGCGGTTTTTTCTTAAAATGATAGATCAGAAAACCACCAATCAACAGCAGCAGTCCCTGCCCCACATCACCGAACATAACTCCGAAAATAAAGGAGTAGGTGACAGCAACAAAAATAGTCGGATCGATCTCGTTGTGAGCAGGAAGTCCGTACATGCCGATGAACATTTCAAATGGTTTGAACAGCTTCGGGTTACTGCAGCTTGACCGGAGGATCTCCAAAATAAGTGTTCCGGTCTTCTTCCACGACAACAAATACCTTGTCATCATCCTTGACTTCTTCCATAAAGCGGGCGAACGTCGTCTTCTGACATCCAGCCGCATAAAATAGTAGTAGTCTTCTTTCTGATCTT
>ENA-OQKD01000176-OQKD01000176.1-human-gut-metagenome-genome-assembly--contig:-NODE-176-length-17814-cov-4.561655_pt1 | contig 17814 bp, 9 predicted proteins | sample MGYA00242775_ERZ504792 | MGnify/ENA primary metagenome ERZ504792 (study PRJEB26092, sample SAMD00036401) | human gut metagenome | host: Homo sapiens | study: EMG produced TPA metagenomics assembly of...
ATACACTCCAGTCGAGTAGTCAAGGCTACAGGGAAAAATCAAAAGTCCATAGTATCTGAATTGTATTGAACCACGATATTAAAAGAAAGGAAACGTGTGATAATTAACTTCCTAATTATCATACAAGGGAGAAAAATGAAGAACAGAAAAAAAGTATTATCATTTCTGCTGGCAGGTGTTCTTACTTTGGGGTGCTTTCCGGTGACAGCCGGAGCAACGAATAACTCAAAGGACGGAACAAAGCCGGCAGATGGAACAACAGTGGAGCAGCCGTTCCCGAAAACGTTGTTTTTGGAGGAACATAATTCATCCAAAGGATTTACAAGATTCCGTATTCCTGCCTTGGTAACTGCAGGTAATGGAGCATTAATTGCAGCAACAGACATCCGATGGGATATTTGCGGAGACGGAGCAGGATTGGATACGGCAGTATCAAGATCCACAGATAATGGAGCAACCTGGTCTTATACGGTAGCTAATTATCTGGGAGATAACGGAAACCGGTTTAATCGTGATTCAACAGCATTTATTGATCCTGCATTGCTTGCTGACGGAGATACAATCTACCTCGCATGTGATTTGTTGCCGGCAGGTCTGGCAGTTGCAAATGCAGCAAGATATCCGGCGAAGGCAGGAAGTACAGGTTATGATACAAATGGAAATCTGCTTCTTGCACTCAGTACAACCAGTGTAAATGGTCTTTCCAGTTCAACAGCACGTGCTGCTGCAAGTTATGATTATCATCTGGAAAAAAAGCCGATGCGACATCTGAGTCCTGTTATGAGATCAAGAATAACAGTACCAGTGAAGTTGTAGACGGAGACTATACGATCGATGATCATTTTAACATTAAGAGTGCAGACGGAGCAGTAGATACAAACCTGTTCTGTGGAGATACACCGTACTTCCAGTTTCCAACGGATTTTCTTTATATTACAAAATCAACGGACAACGGAGCCACATGGTCAGCACCGCAGCTTGTAGATGCCAAGAATGAATCCGAGCAGGTATTTCTGATCGGACCGGGACGAGGAATTACAACTTCTACGGGAAGACTGATCTTCCCGTGCTATCAGTATACAAGTGGAGTTCAGAGGACATCTACAATCTATTCTGATGATGATGGAACAACCTGGCATCGCGGAGCTACTGTATCAGGCAACAGCTCTGAAGCAGTTATTACAGAAGCAGATGGAAGATTGTATCTGTTTGTGCGTATGTCCAATGCCTATTATATATCTGAGGATGATGGGCTTACATGGTCAGAACCAAAAGAGACAGGTTTTAAGTATAATAACAATTGCCAGTTAAGTGCCATTACATATTCAAAGAAAGTAAACGGAAAGACTGCAATTCTTTTTGCAGGTCCATCTGATACATCAGCACGTAATTCAGGACGTATCTGGGTTGGTCTGGTACAGGATGACGGAAGCCTTCAGTGGCAGGATAATCCGTATGTAGTCAATGATGGTACGCATTATGCATACTCCTGTATTACAGAGACATCAGATGCACAGATCGGTCTTTTGTATGAAGATGAAGATGAGCAGCTTGAGTTTGATAAAATTGCAATTGATGATATCGTAAATGGTGCAGCGACCAGTGGCGTATGGGTTGAAAATGATAACGGTGCTGTAGTTAATTCTTCTGTGATCAATACAGATGCAACGGCTTCTTATGTTGTAAGATGCCTTGATGCAGATGCTGACATTACGGTTTCTTCATCTAACAGAGCAGTGTTGGATGCAACTTATGCAGATGGAAGACTGACATTGACATCCAAGGGGAATGTAACCGGTCTGAAACAGGTGAAAGTAACTGTTAAAGCAGGTGAAGAATCTTTTATTATGAATGTGACGATTACAGATGCAGAAAAGTACAAAGTGGTCAGCCTTGAAAAAGATGAGACCAGGACATTGACAGTAAAAGACGGAAACTATGCAGATGCCGATACATCTTCTGTTGATACAGCAGTAGCGGGAGTTACCGTAACAGGTAAGGATGTACAGGATACATATGAAAAGACGGTGGCACAGATTGCCACAGCGATGGCAACGTTTGATGGTGCAACTGTAGATCTGAGCAAATGTATGTATACATTAGAATCAGGAAGTGACAGCTACACTTATAAAGTAAAAGCTACGGCTGCAAATGGAAACGGGATTTACCTTGGACCAAAGGCATCTTCTACTGCCGGTATCCCGAATGTAACAACAGCAGCCAATATTACCTTTGAAAAAAATCCTTCTGATGCGACATTCAGTATTATGGATAATTCATCAGGCGGCGGTGGAAAGTATTTGTATTTCCACAGTACCGATGCGACAAAACTTCATTTCGACAGACAGAATGTGGCAGATGATAACTGCTGGTTTGAGTTATATACACCGTCCACATCAGCGGAAGATTATGACTTGATCAATGGATTTAAGAAAATAACAAGTGAAAAAGAACTGAAAGCCGGAGTCAGCGTGCTGATTGTGACAAAAGCAGATGCACAGGGTAACAGATATATCCTGCTTTCTACTACAGGAAGCCAGAAGTATAATCATGTGGCAAAACTGGTAAAGCAGACAGCAGCGGCTACAGAGGGAGCAGCGTATCCGGGAACAAGTACCGCAGTATTTGGGGATACGAATGTAAGGGGACTTTCAGAGTGTCAGTATACATTCAAGAAGATCAGCAATGGAGTTTATGCAATTTCAGGACATACAGCAGATGGAGCAACCACATTTGTAACAATGGGAACAGTAGGAATCCCGAACAAAACAGCAAAAGCCAATATTACAGTTGCTGATGTTACAAATTCTAATGGCAAGGTATCTCTGTATGACGGATCAGCTTCACGTTACCTGTATTTCTGGAGGGATGCATCCAAACTTCATTATGACAGACAGAGAACACTTGATACAACAGCATGTGCATTTGAACTGTTTAAAAAGTCCGCAACAGCTTCAGCCGATTCACCGATCAAGGGATATGAGAAGATCACCGGAGCATCAGCGATTGAAGATGGAGGACAGTATCTGATCGCGGCAGAGGTTGACGGAACATACTATGTGATGAACCCGACACTGGATCATTCAAACTTCAGACATGTTGCCAAGGTTACAAATACGATTTACCGGAATCCTGCCGCAGAAGCCAGCACAACGATCAATTTTACAGGAGTTGCGGCAGGAACAACATCCGTACAGATCGGTGACGTAGTTTACTATGTGATCGTAACCGATGACGCAGTTGAGTGTACACATTCTACAACAGTTGTTCTTGATGCAAAAGAAGCAACCTGTACAGAAAAAGGATCTACAGGCGAAGTAGTTTGCGTGGATTGTGGAACAGTTGTACAGGAAGCACAGGAAATCGCAGCAAAAGGACATACTTTTGGTGAGTGGGTAACAGTCAAAGAACCTACGACAACTGAAGAAGGATCGAAAGAAAGAACCTGCTCTGTATGCCAGACAAAAGAGACAGAGACCATCGCAAAACTTCCGGATAAAGAAGACCCGGATCAGCCGGCAACACCGTCAGCACCGGAAAATGTAGCGAGCAGTGAAGTGACAAAAGATTCCATTAAGATCACCTGGGATGCACCGGCATCAACAGAAGGAATCGCAGGATATAAGATCTATGTCAACGGAGCCGTATATGCAACCGATATTTCCAAAGAAGCAGTAGGATATACACTTTCCGGTCTGAAGGCAGGAGAGACTTATCAGATCCAGGTTGTTGCAGTCGGAACAGACGAGAATGCAACAGAGTATGCGGCAGCAGCACTCAGCGTAACAACGAAGTCTGAAAATAAAGACGACAATAATGGCGGTAATAACATAACGGCGGTAATAACTATAACGGCGGAAATGACAACAATGGTAATAATGGAAATGCCGGAAATAACAAGCCGTCAGATAACAAAACACTACAACCGACAACGAATCAAAATAGTACAGTAAATAAAGCAGCTAAGACAGGAGATATGACAAACGTTGTATTCCCTGCAGCAGTGATGCTGCTTGCAGGTGCAGTAGTGGCAGGAGTCCTTTTCAGAAGAAAATGGATGAAATAAGAGTCTGATTTGTTAAAAGAAATACAGAAGAAAAAGAATAGAAAGCGGAAGCAGATGCATTCTTAAGATTCTCTAAACCACCTGAAATCCCTTGACAAATCAGCACATGACCGCTATAGTATTTGTAGTTAAAAAATATTTAACAATTTAGTAAAGAATTAAAGGTGCTGAGGAAGAGGAGTACATCGTTACTGCCGTCAGAGAGAACCGTTCGGGGAGAGGAGCAAAGCTGCCGGTCAGACCGGTTGGGAGAGAAGATCACCCGGCTGAAAGACGGTTTCGGAGAGGGATGATGGAAGGTAGCTTCTAAACCGGATATCTGAAGGGCTGGAAAGTCTGTGGAGGTTCCTGGATTCAGGATTTCAGAATGCAGAGGCAGGGCAGGTAGGATTTCCCGGAGTGGTTTCCGTTAAAGAACTTAAGAGATACAGAAAATTGTCTGTAAGATAAGGTGGTACCGCGAGATTTTCGCCCTTTACATTAGTAAAGGGCGTTATTTATATTATAGACAATTAGAAAAGTAAAGGAGAGATAGAATGAGCAAGGAGCTTGATAATTATGTGAAAGCATTCGAGATTGCTCCGCTGACGACATTTTACAAAAATAGTATTTTGGTGGCAATTATAGCAACAATATTGAATTTGTTGATTTTCAGTATGGCAGCATATGTGCTTGTAAGATGTAGATTTCGATTTAAGGGTTTGATTACAATGCTGTTTTCGGCAGCTCTTGTGATTCCGGGAGCCGCGCTTTTGCAGCCGTTATATCAAACGTTAAATTCGGCACATCTTTACGATACGTTGACAGGGTTGATAGTTGTATATGCGGCGCTTGGAATGCCGACTACCTTATATATTATGATGAGCTATTATAAGACAATTTCTCCTACTTTGGAGGAAGCTGCATATATTGATGGAGCAGGATTTTTCAGAACATTTGTACAAATTATTTTGCCGCTTACGAGACCGGCATTTGCGACTGCCGGGGTACTTCAGTTCCTGCTTTGTTGGAATGAATTCCAGTTTGCGTTGACATTGACTACGGGAACTGAAAAAAGAACGCTTCCAATTGCGTTATATTATTTCAAGAGTGCGTTTGCAAGTGATTATGGAGCTATGTTTGCAGCTACGGTGCTTGTTACAGTTCCAAGTATTATTGTTTATATGTTGATGCAGAAGCAAGTAATATCCGGATTGGCTGCCGGTTCTGTAAAAGAATAGAATTCGGAGGAATGCGGATGATGAATGATGAAATTTTGCGGATTAATGGATTTGAAATTGTAGAAGATGGATTTGATCAAGACAAAAATAAATATTATGAAGGAATTTTTACACAAGGAAACGGATATTTTCATGTGAGAGGAAGTTTTGAAGAAGGACTTGCAGATGCTCCGCAAAATGAAGTGTACACCAGAACGATGAAGAGTGTCACTACGGAGCAGCAGCGACATCCACTTTCAAAGCAGGGAACATTTTTGCCGCTTATGATGGGAAAGCATCCTTTTTTAGAAGAGGTGATCATTAATTTACCGTATTTTATGCGGATAGAAATTGCGGCAGGTAATGAGAAGCTGGACATGATCCGAAGTGATATTAGAGATTACCGACGGGTTCTTAATATGAAAACAGGAGAATTGACGAGGTCCTTCACTTGGATTACAGCTTCCGGAGAGGAGATTGATGTTAAATTTTCAAGGTTTGCAAGTCTTGATGAAAAGCGATTGTTTGTACAGCAGGCAGACTTGAAACCAAGAAAAGGAACGCCTTACATTACTGTCAAGAGTGGAATTGATGTCGGAGTTACTACAAATGGTTACTGTCATTTTACAGAATCCAGCCTGTTTGAAAAAGAGAATAAAATTGGTGTTACAGTTAAGACAGATGTTGGAGAAAGAGCATCTATTATGTGTGAAAATCAGTTGTGTGGTTTAGATGCGGTATGTCATACAGAGTTAGAGAAAACAACAATAGATGTAATTTATGAAGGGGCTTTGACTGAAAATGCGACATTAGTGAAATATAGTGTGCTGGGATGTTCGAGAGACCGGACAGAAGACTACATCAAAGAAATGAAAGAGTGTCTTGAACAAACAGAGAGATTAGAGTATAAACAATTACTTGAAAAAAGTAAAATCATTTGGGAGCAGAAGTGGAAAGATTCCGATGTGCTTGTAGAGGGATGCCAAAAGCTGCAGGATAGCCTTCGGTTTTCGATTTATCATTTACTTAGATGTGGCGGAAAAGAGGAAGAACGTATTCAGGTATGCGCGAAAGGATTTGCCGGCGAGGCATATTATGGAAGATATTTTTGGGATAGTGAAATGTATCTTCTTCCGTTTTATCTGTATACGGATCCGCTATCGGCGAAAAGTTTAATCGGCTATAGATATTGGACTTTGGAAGGAGCAAAACAAAATGCGCAGCGATATCATTGCAGAGGAGCACGTTATCCGTGGCAGTCAGGGCTTACAGGAACAGAGCAGTGTTCTATGTGGGAATATGCGGATAATGAAGTTCATATTACAGCAGATGTAGCATTTGGGGTAATGCATTATTACTTTGCATCGGGTGATGAAAAGTTCCTTTTTGATAAGGGGGCTGAAATTCTGTTGGAAACTTCAAGGTTTTGGAGTGAACGTGTGGATAAAGGCGAAGACGGGGAATATCATCTTTTGAATGTGATGGGACCGGATGAATATTCTCCTATGACAAGGGACAATGGGTTTACGAACTATATGGTGAAATTCAACCTTATTTCTGCATTGGAAACATTACGCCTTTTGAAAGAAAAGAAACCGGACCGTTATCGCGAAGTTATGGAAAAGACAAACACTTTGGAAAGTGAATTGGAGATTTTCAAGAAGATTGCAGATTCTCTTGTCGTTCCTTATGATGAAAAACGAAAATTGTATCTGCAAAGTGCAGATTTTGAAGATTATGCACTAATAGATATGGATTCCATTTGGAAGGATAAGAAGAAAGCGTTTGGTCATTACGCTTCTCAGGAAAAGATTTATAGAAGCAGGTGTATCAAGCAGGCGGATATAATTGCGTTAATGAGTATTTTCCCGGAAAAATTTACAGAGGAGCAGTTGAGGGTGGCATATGAATATTATAAACCTTTGACAACACATGATTCATCTTTATCTCCGGCAGTGCATATGCTTGTGGCAAATCGATTGGGAATGGAAGAAGAAACAGAACAATTTCTTGATCGGACAATAGCGGTAGATATGGAACTTGTGCGCAGAGGAGCGGAAGATGGAATCCATATAGCAAATTGTGGCGCGCTGTGGCAAATGGCTGTTCAAGGGTTTATGGGGATGCTGCCGGCTTATCAGGGAGAGAAACTTCGATTTGAACCACATATGCCATCGTTTATAAAGAGTATGGAGACGACGCTTACATGGAAAGGAAGAAAATATAAGGTACATGTACAAGGTGAAAAAGTATCTGTGCAGGAAATGCCGGTAAAAAAAAGAGGGTTTTTGTTTGACTTAGACGGAGTGTTGACGGATACTGCTGAATATCATTTTCTCGCATGGAAAAAGCTGGCGGATGAATTGGGACTTGCGTTTGATAAAACAGTAAATGAGCGGTTGAAAGGAGTAAGCAGAGAGCGTTCGTTTGAGATAATTTTAGAAGTAAATGGGGCGCAGGAAACATTTTTATCTGAGGATAAAGCGAAATTTATAGACAAGAAAAATGAATACTATAAAGCGTTGATCAAGCAGGTGACGTCAAAAGATATTCTTCCGGGAGTGATGGATTTTTTGAATGAATCGAAAAAGCAGGGAATTCTTCTTGCGGTAGCTTCGGCGAGCAAGAATGCGAGAACGGTTCTTGAGGGACTTGGAATTCTGTCTATGTTTGATTATGTGGCTGATGCTTCTAAAATACGATATACGAAACCGGATCCGGAAGTGTTTATAGATTGCATGGAACACTTAAAACTACAACCGTGGGAATGTATTGCGTTTGAAGATGCGGCGGCAGGGATAGAAGCGATTCAGGCGGCAAACATAGCTGCTGTCGGTATTGGAGCGAGTGTTAAACCGGCTGTTCCGGACGTATTCTTGGATAATACGGAAGAGTTGTCTATTGAAAAAATAGAAAATTTACTTTATAAGTAAGTTTTGACAAATAGCGGTCTGATTTAGAAAGTCATTCCGCTATTTGCAGTTTCACGGCAGAATTCTCAGAGCAATAGTGTTTAGCAGGTTTTCATAGTTTCTTCATCGGTCAGCCATTCCATACTTACATCTAAAGTTTTTGCAAGAATTTTTAACTCATAATCGGTGACGAATCTGGTGCCGATTTCAATTCTGCTAATACTATCTCTTTCTATTGTGATTCCTTGAGTTTGCAGGCGGGCGGCCAAGTCTCTTTGAGTGATGCGTTTTTTTGTTCTGGCAAGTTTGATTTTTTCGCCACAGAGATTTTTTCTTCCTTCATAGTTATAGATTTTCATATATTTATCGGCCCTCTTTTGCGTGGTAATAATCAGAAATTTTCTTGACTTTAACATATTTTGAACGCATAATTGTGTTAAAGATACGTATAAATGAGTTTTATTACTCTGGATTGCTTTTTAGAAAGTATATTACATGGCGGAAAACAGAGAACATCAATTAGTGGAAGGAGATGCTGTAATGAGAGTGTCAGGGGGAGGGCACTTCAAACAAAAGTCGATAAAATCAAAATTTGTATCAATATCGCTTAGAGATAAATTGATTTTTTTGTTTGTGGGAACTTTGTTTGTTGAGTTGCTGTTATTCGGATGTGTTATGTCTTTTTATCTGTATATAAATGCCAAGAAAAATGTTTCCGATAATATTGATACAACAGTTACGGCGGTTTCAGAGGTAATGGATCAATCTTTTTTGGTGATGGAAAATTTGGTGTTAGAGTTGGCTGCGAGTAACGGGGTGCAAAATTGGCTGGATGACAGTCATTATTATGATCGGGAAAATTCTGAATTTTATCTTAGAAAAACAGAATTTAGCAGAGAGTTAAACAGGATATTAATATACAGTAATGCAAAAAAATTAGATGTAGTTGAATATGCGGCGGTATTTAATGATGGTTATCTTTTGGATTATGTTGATGTGCAGTCAGTCGGTGGAAATAAAGTACAGCGAGAAGTTTATAAGGCGTATGAAGCGGCAGAACAAGAAACAGAAAAATACATTTATTCGGAACTTGTGATGGGCTCTGAAAATGTGATTTTTCATATACGCAGAATGAGATCGGATTTTGAAAGAGATGTTCCGCTTATTATAATGGTTGCGACAAATGAAAGAGATATTGCATCACAGTATGAGAATCTCGTTCAAAATGAAGGTGAAGTAGTATATTTGATAGATGAGGAAAATAAAGTACTGTCAAGTAATAAAGAAGATGAAATAGGTTCGTATATAGATGAAAAAATTACAGAATGTGATACCGGGGAAGTCTATTTGAACGAAACATATATGATGACTTCCAGAGAAGTGGAAAATTTGGGAAAGGGAGTACGCCTTGTTCACCTTTATCCACAAAGTTTACTGATAAAAAAAGTTTTGGAAGGGATACGGACGTATATCATTTTGGGGGTTATGCTGATTATAATATGTCTTATTGCGGCTGTTGTAATTAGTTTGAAATCAACGGGATTTCTAAATGAATTTATACATGCGATGGAAAGTGTGCGGAATAGAAATTATGATATTCGGATCAAAGAATATAAAAATGCAGAGATAAATAGTCTGGGCCGAGCATTTAATGAAATGATGGATGAGCTAAGGGAGTTGATTCGCAATAAATATGAGTCGCAGATATTGCTTAATGAAATGGAAATAAGGTTTCTTCAACATCAGATGAATCCTCATTTTCTTTTTAATGTATTGTTGACAATACAAATTAAAGCGAAGAGAAGTGGGAACGAAACAATCTATAAAATGGTATCGAAATTGTCCGCACTTTTGCGAGCCAGTATTTATACGAACAATGTTGATAGAATCACAGTGGGAGAAGAACTTGAATATACAGAATTCTATTTATATCTTCAGAAAATGAGATTTGAGGATAGATTTTTTTATAAAATTATTGTTGAGGATGAAGAACTAAAAAAGAGTATTATACCCAAATTTGTGATTGAGCCCATTGTGGAAAATGCGGTGATTCATGGGATTGAAAATATAGAAAACGAGGGTGTGATACGAATTGTATTAAAAAAAATGGGGACGGATTTGCTTGTGACGGTTCAGGATAATGGAGCGGGGTTTGATGTGAAAGAATATTTTAATTCACTTGAACAGGCTGAGAACGGTTCGTCAAGAGAAAAAATAGGCCTAAAAAATGTAGATTTAAGACTTCGACATATTTATGGAGAAGAGTACCGGATTAAAATTAAGAGCAAAATAAATACAGGCACCACTATTTACATTAAGATACCGATTGAGGAGAGAGAAGAAAATGTATAATGTTATTGTTGCGGATGATGAAAAAAATATCAGGGAAGGAATTGTGGAATTAATAGAGTGGGAAAAGCTTGGATGTAAAGTTTGCGCTTCTATGCAAAATGGCGCGCAAGTGTTGAAATATTTAGAAGAAGAAAAAATACATGTAGATATTATAATAACAGATATAAAGATGCCGATTATGGATGGAATGGAATTAATCGGAATGCTTAATGAAAGATTTCCGGATATTAAAGTGATCATTTTGACGGCATATAGTGATTTTACATATGCACAACAGGGAATAAAATTTCAGGTTTCTGATTTTGTAGTGAAAAACGATTTTTTTTTAGAATTGCCTAGAGCAGTGAAAAAAATAATTGAGCAGTGTGAAGTGGATGCAAAAAAATGTGTGGGCAGAGAGAAAGAGATCCCCTTTTTCCAAGGCGAAGCATGCAGGGTATGTGCGTGTGAAATGCGAGATATTGAACGTTATGATTATGAGGTGTGCAAAAATAGAATAGAAGAGATATTGAATAGTACTTTTTTAGATCACAAAGTTGTGGTGGCTGAGGGAGAAAGCGGGATGCTTATTTTCGTTATAGAATATAAAGGCTCGGAGGAGAATGCTGCGTGGTTTCAAAGAAGACTGGAAAAAGTTGTTTCGATAGCAAAGATATTTCAGAATATAAGATTGAGGATTGGAGCGGGAAAGGTTGTAAAGAGTGCGGAATGGGGAAGAGTGGGGAAAAAACAGGCTATAAGAAACCTTTCCGATATATATACAGATAATAGTCCTGTTAATGTAAAGGAAAACTATACGGAATATATTCAGTATTGGAAAGATGAAAATGATGTGGAAAGTTATATGAGGCGTTTGTATGTTGCGCTGCGCAGTGGAATGGAGGAGAACAAGAAGTTATGTGCAGAGGAGTTTGAGGAATATTTAAAACAGGAAACTCGTCCTATAGAGCAATGCCGGTCGGATACGCATGCAATAATATTGTACCTTGTCAGAAAGGTGAAAAGCAAGGAAAAAATGGAAAAGATATTGGTGCCTGAGAAGGCGCTTGATGCAGTTTATAGAAGTAAATCAAAAGCTGCGCTTGCGGAGGTGATGAGAGAAACCTGCGAGGCTATTTCGACTATTTTGGAAGAAGAACAAAAAGAAGGAAGCAGCTTGTCAAGAAAGGTAAATTCTATTATTGAAAGGGATTATAGAGGGAAAATAAGTCTGAAAGATATTGGTAAAGAGTTGTTTGTAAATAGTAGTTATTTGAGTCGGGTATACAAAAAAGAGACAGGGTATACAGTTACTGACGCTATTAATTCATATAGAATTGAAAAGGCAAAAGAAATTCTCGAAACAGGAGAATATAGAGTTTGTGAAGTGGGGGAAATGGTGGGGATTGAAGATCCGGCATATTTTACACATGTTTTTTTGAAATATGAAGGAAAAAGTCCGTCGGATTTTATGAATCGATAAATTTATGAATCAGTCAAAATTTTACAAGAAAATAAACGGTCGATGTGGTGTCGATTTGCACAGAATATAATAAGAGATAACTACATCTGTAATGGAAATGCTGTGAAAAAGTTCCAAAAATATAGAAAGAACAAAGAAAATACTGATATTTTTGTGCGAATATGGTAAAATTCTAATACTTGTGAAACTTGAAAAAATAAAAAAAGATCAAGGGGAAAGGAAAAGTATGAAAAAGAGAAAGTATCTGGCATTGTTATTAGCTGCCGGAATGATCGTGCAGACAGCTCTTTCGACCGGCGGAGTTGTGCAGGTTCAGGCTGCCGAAGACACATACGTTAAAACGGATGAGCTGACAGACAACGATACGGCGGCGCCGAAGAAGGACAAGACGATACCGTCAAAGAATCAGTATGAGTATCAGAAACAGGAACTGGCTGCATTTTGCCACTTTGGACCGAATACATTTAATGAGATCGAATGGGGAGAACATTACGGCGATAAGACTCCGAATGAGATCTTTAAACTGACGGAAGATTTTGATGCGGACACACTTGTTAAAACATTGAAAGAAGCAGGTTTCAAGAAATTGATCGTGACTGCGAAGCACCATGATGGTTTCTGTATATGGGCAAGTGAAGCAACGCAGTACGACGTTTCCGGCGCGACAAATTATCAGGGTGGAAAAGGTGATGTCCTTGCCGACATTTCAAAAGCATGTACAGAACATGATATGGACATGGGCTTATATCTGTCCCCGTGGGATATCCATGATGAAAGCTATGGGTATAAAGATGCATCCGGTAAGGCATTAGTAGAGTTTGTGGATACTAATAATGATGGAAAACCAGATAAAAACCAACCGGTCAATGGTTTGACTTGGGAACAAGTAAAACAGCAAGATGCGAAAGATTACAATAAATATTATAATGATCAGTTGATCGAGATACTTGGAAACGACAAATACGGAAATAAAGGGCATTTTAAAGAAGTATGGATGGATGGTGCGAAAGGAAGCGGCGCCGGATATCAGGAATACGACTTTAAAAAATGGTTTGACACAATTCAGCAATATGAAGGAATTGCCGGAAATCAGGTTGACGACTGTATGCTGTTCGGAGCAGAAGCTTACACAACTGTCCGTTGGATCGGAAACGAGAACGGATTTGCGGCAGAGGAGACTTGGTCAAAATCGAATGTAGATAAAGAGAAAAATACGATTAACAGCAACTCTTCGGGCGGATATACGAAAGGTTTCCCAGACGGAAATCAGTGGACAGTTCCGGAAGCGGACGCACGAATCACGTCAGGATGGTTCTGGGGAGATAGTAAGAAGACACCGAAGACAATGGAAGAATTATCAGAGATGTACTTCCGCTCTGTAGGTCATAATGCTCCGCTTCTTTTGAATGTTCCTCCGAATAATAAAGGAAAAGTTGACGATGCGATCTTAAGACGTGTAACGGAATTCGGTACGGCTATTAATAAAACGTTTGAGAAGAACCTTGCAAAAGATGCTGAGGTTTCCGCAACAGAAGTTCGCGGAAAGGACACAACTTATTCTCCGCAGAACGTATTGGACGGAAAAGATGATACATATTGGACTGTGAATGATGAGACAAAATCAGGCACACTTCTGATCGACCTGAAAAAAGATACACTGTTCGATGTTGTGTCTATCGAAGAGTCGATTGAGTTCGGACAGAGAATCGGCAAGTTTAAAGTTGAGTATCAGACTGCGAACGGTGAGTGGAAGAAGTTTGACGAGGGAACAACGGTTGGCGCGAAACGTCTCAGCCGCAGAAGCCCTGTAAAATCAAGTAAGATCAGGATCACGGTAACGGCGCATGAAAGCGCGGAAAATAAAATTCCTATGATCAGTGAGGTCGGCGTTTATAAAGCGGCGGCAGGTATGGAAGCTCCGAACGGAATTCCGGAAGGACTTCAGGTAGTCGATGACAGAGCGTTTACGGCAGACGGATGGTCAAAGGAGTCGGGAGATCAGTTTATCGAAGGCACAGGTATGTGGTGTCGTCCGAATGCAGAGGCAACTGTGAAGTTTACAGGAACGAAAGTATGGCTTGTAGGTACGATCGATCCGAGCCACGGTCCGGCAGACGTATATATCGACGGCAACAAGGTGGCGTCTATTAATACGAAGTCAGATAAGAGAAAGCTTCAGCAAAGAATCTTTGAGTCTGATACGTTAAAAGAAGGAAAGCATACATTAAAAATTGTTAATACAGGAACGGGTACAGAGGCAATCGGAGTAGATGCCGCGTTAGTATTGAACAACGGCGGAAAAGGTATGTTCCAGATCGAGTATCCGAGCTATCGTGTTAATGAAAACACAAAGACTCCGATCATGGTAAAACGTCTCGGAGGAACAAAAGGCGAAGCTACGGTACAGTTCCAGGTAAATCCGGGAAGCGCATGGCAGGATCACTTTAATGCAGACGGAAATATGGAGTTGAAGTTTGCAGACGGTCAGACAGAGGCGCAAGCTCATGTTGAGACAAGAAGAGTGCCGGGAGAGACAGGCGATCTTTCCTTTACTGCTGTTCTTGCAGATCCGACGAACGGAACGATTATCGGATTCAATAATCCGGCGACAGTGACGATCGCTGACTCTGAGCAGTATACAAAAGAAAAAGTAAAAGAAAAATTAGCTCAGATCGAGAAAGCAGGATATAATGAAGCGCAGTATACAAGCGGAAGCTGGGAAGCGCTTCAGGCGGCGATAAAAGATGCGAAAGCAGTTATGGAAAAAACAAATGCAGGAGCACAGGATTATGCCGAAGCTTGTACGAAACTGGAAGCGGCTCTGAACAGTCTTACAAAGCGATCTACATACACAGATGAAGATAGATTTATTATGCCTCGTCTGAAAGGAAGAACAAAACAGCTTGAGGCAGAGCACTTCATATTAGATAAAGGAACATCGGAAAATGGTAAACACGTTCGCCTTGTGGCAGATGATAAAGCAAGTAACGGACAGAAAGTCGGTTGGTTTGAAAAAGGCAACATCATCAAAGTTCCGTTCCATGCAGATAAAGCGGGAACATATACGTTCAAAGCAACATACCAGAGCGGAAGACTGGCAAGCGGAAAACAGCCGAACTCTTTGAACTGGTCTGGCAAGAACGTGACAGCAGGATCTAAGGCTGACATATATGGAACAGAGTCTAACGGAACGAAATATGAGACGTTAGAGTTTGATGTAGAGATCACGGCAGCAGGCGACGGAGAACTGATCTTTACTGCAGACGACAAAGGTTCTCCGAACCTTGATAAATTTGAAGTAACGGCAAAAGAAGTTCCGATGGAGAAATACACGATCACTTCATCCGTTGCAGAAGGCGAGCAGGGAACGATTTCACCGCTTGGAGCAGTGGAAGTAGAAGAAGGTTCTTCAAAGGAATTTGAAATGAAGCCGAATGAAGGCTATGCAGTGAAGGATGTAGTCGTAGACGGAAAATCCGTAGGTTCTAGAACGAAATATACATTTGAGGAAGTTTTGGCAAACGGACATACGATCACTGCTACATTTGAAAAAGAGATGTATGCGGAAGACAATCGATTTGAATTCCCTGTAGACGGAAATGCAAAGACTCTTGAAGCAGAGAGACTTGAAGCTAAAAACGTAGAAGACCCAAGCGACGGTCAGTGGAAGATGGAAGTAAAGGAAGCTGATTGGGCAAGCGGCGGTAAGTTTGTCAACTCGATGAACAAAGGCGATACGCTGACACTTTACTACAATGCTCCGCAGGCGGGAGAATATACAGTTACGTTGTCTTACAGAAGCGGAAGCACTCAGAACGGATTCAAATGGGCAGAAAAAGACGGCAAGATCGAAGCCGGAGAAGTAACGGCAGGCGCAAGCAGCGCAGATGCGACACATACGAAAGAATTCAAACTGAATGTGAAAACAGCAGGCGAAGGATGCCTCGTATTTACGGCGTTCGATACAAAAGCTCCGCAGTTGGATAAATTCGATATCAAGAGTCCGGGAACACCGGTTCCTCCGATTTCTGCAGTAGAGCTTGAAGCGGCAGTTAAGGCGGCTAAGGGATTAGATCTGAATGATTACAAAGATGACGATGCCAAAACTGCATTTACTGCAAAACTGGAAGAGGCGGAAAAACTTCTTGCAGACATTGCCGGCGGAAGCTTTGCGGGAACACAGGACGATGTGAATCAGATGGCAAAAGAGCTGAAAGCTGCACAGGAGGCTTTGAATGAAAAAGATCAGACTCCTCAGGTGAATAAAGATACGCTTAAGGAGGCAATCGGCAAGGCGGAAGCGCTTGATCTGACACAGTATAAAGAAGAAGGTAAGGCAGAGTTTAATGCGGCTCTTCAAAATGCAAAGGCAGTTCTTGAAAAAGCAGATGCAGATCAGGATGAAGTCGATCAGGCAGCGCTTGCATTGAATACGGCAATCCAGAATCTGAAACCGGTCGACGGCGGAAGCGGCGATGGAAACGGTGAAGGAAACGGAAATGGAAGCACAGGCGGAAACGGAAACGGCAGTGGAAGCACAGGCGGAAGCGGAAACGGTAGTGGAAACGCAGGCGGAAATGGAAGTACAGGAGGCAGCGGCACAGGAAATTCGGCAGTGCAGACAGGCGACAGCTCAAACCTGTTTGTATATGCGGGAACATTACTCCTTGCAGCGGCAGCGTTCGTATTCGGATTCAGAAGAAGAAATCAGGAAAAATAATTCTGATGCCGAAGGCATTCGGACAGTCTGAATAAAGAGATAACAGAGACGGGAAAGTTATGGATTATCTGAGAAGATATGATATTGACAGTGCAACAGCACGAAAAGATATAAGAAGTTTTACAGAAACCCTTGAAAAAAATGGTATTTTGGAACGGTGAATGATGGAAAAAGAAAAAGATATCGGATTGCAGATGCGGAAATTGAAATTGCATTTACAGAAAATTGTGTGAAAAAATACTGGACAGAAATTGTGTCCTGTTTCATTGCTCTGCTGTTGCTGTGGATGGAAAAGCATACTTGTTTACGGCTGCAAGCGGAACAGGAAAATCCACGCATACAAGGATGTGGAGACAGCATTTCGGCGGCAGGGCAGTGATGGTTAATGACGATAAACCGATTCTTCGGATAAAAGATGATGGAATTTATGTATGTGGAACTCCGTGGTGCGGGAAGCATGGATTGCAGACAAACGTGGAAGTGCCGGTGCAGGGGATCTGTATTTTGAGAAGAGGAGAAGAAAATATGATCAGAAAAATTTCTGCAATAGATGGATATCCGGATCTGTATAAGCAGACTTACCGTCCCGGTGAAAAAGGACAAGATGTTAAAGACACTTTCGATGATTAAACAGATGGCAGAAAGACTTCCGCTATATGAGATGCATTGTACGATATCGGAGGAGGCAGCAGTTATGGCATGGGAGAGGATGAAGCCATAAGAACGACCTGTAATGAAATAAAATGATGTCGGGGTCAAAAGCCCCCGACTTTGATGCCTACGGATTGCTCCGTGCTACGCACTCCCACAATCCTACCCAATATTCGCATATCGTGGGATTATCATCCCACTTTTATGCTCATAGCAGGGCGGGTTCTAAGGTCTTTCACCCACCTATGAGCAAGCTCATGTGGGCTTAGACCTTTTGACCCTGGCATCTCAATATTTTGATAAGCATGAAAAAGTTTTGAGAAAAGAGACCAGCTATGAAAAGTCAACCATAAATTAGCAAAAAATTTCTTTTTCATATCGGTGGTAAAAAAGGGTAACTTTAATAGAGCTCCCTTAGGGTGCTTTTTCAAAATCTATCGATATAGGTATAC
>ENA-OQKD01000177-OQKD01000177.1-human-gut-metagenome-genome-assembly--contig:-NODE-177-length-17726-cov-4.409341_pt1 | contig 17726 bp, 19 predicted proteins | sample MGYA00242775_ERZ504792 | MGnify/ENA primary metagenome ERZ504792 (study PRJEB26092, sample SAMD00036401) | human gut metagenome | host: Homo sapiens | study: EMG produced TPA metagenomics assembly of...
TGACGATTTTTGATAAAGAACGGCAGGATACGCATGCCGGTGGAAGCGGATGCGGCTGCGCCGCCGTAACGCTGGCATCGTATGTACTTCCTAAATTAGAAAAAGGAGAATGGAAGCGGGTGTTGTTTGTTCCTACAGGGGCGCTTATGTCTACCGTCAGTTTCAACGAGGGGGCGAGCGTACCGGGGATCGCTCACGGAATTGTTCTGGAAAGCGATGCATAGCATAAGGAAATTAAAAAGCAAGAAGATAGAAGGCAAAATGATAAAAGCAAGAAGAATGAGCAGAGTAGAAAAGAGAAAGGGTGAAACAAAATGGATTATGTAAAAGCGTTTATCGTAGGAGGTCTTATATGCGCGGCTGTGCAGATTTTATTAGACAGGACAAAGCTGATGCCGGGAAGGGTTATGGTGCTTTTAGTATGTGGCGGAGCTTTGCTTGGATTTTGCGGACTGTACGATCCGTTTCAGAAACTTGCCGGGGCAGGGGCAGGCGTTCCCCTTCCGGGATTCGGCAATGTGCTTTGGCAGGGCGTGAAAGAAGCTGTTGACAAATATGGATTTATGGGTGTGTTCATGGGTGGATTTCAGGCGAGTGCCGTCGGTATTTCCGCAGCGCTGATCTTCGGTTATATTGCGTCCTTTATCTTTGAACCGAAAATGAAAAAATAGATTTTTATGAAAATGTGTACAGAAATCAAGAAAAATAAAATAAAGAAGATTTCTGTACACACTGTGTCTGCAGAGAATTATAATTGTTTTTCTCTATATAAGTCGCTTCGGTTATTGGGGTATTTCAAGATGAAACTGTTCGATCAGGCGTCCGATATTTTCTTCCGTATCTTCAAGCTCGTCTGCAATCTGGGAAAGAGTTTTTCCTTTCTCGAGTTTTTTCTGAATGAGATTGCAAGTTTTCCCTTTTTCGCCCTTCCGAATACCTTCTTTAAGTCCTTCCTTTTTTCCGTCTTCCCAGGCGTAACTGCGTTCCAGCCGGATATGTTCTTCTTCGTCATATTCGTAAATGCACACGTTTTTCACCTCCGCTCGATTTTTCTCAAGAAATGATTTTAAAATCCCTTCGTGGATACATTCTGTGATGGCATGTTCAACCGCATCTTCAAGCGACATTGTTTTTGTGTACCGACGAACCCGGTCTGTATACTCTGCGTATTGATGCAGCATCGTACATGCATTCATTAAGGCTGGATTATGTCCGAGATTAATGTTGAGCATGACAGCTTCTAATTCTAATTTGCAGTGTTGATCCCGTATGGAATATAAATCGGATAATCGTAAGATCCGGCGGTCCGGCTGATCCTGGATCCCATTATAAAAGATGACGAATTCCGGCGGCGGAATCAAAATTTTTCGTGAACCGTATAATTTGTTTTTGTCGATCATACCCGAGTATAAGTCCGAAATATAAAACAGATATCTCAGCGGTAAATTAGGATTAAAAGTTGACTGATGTTCGTATAAAGACAGCCGAAGTCCGATCATGAATGAAACATCGTTCTGCATTGCCATATAGATCGCGTTTTCTAAGGTGTTGATTTCCAACAGTTCGGGATCGGTATAATGCTTTATCGACATCATAGCATGAAAGTGTAGAAAACGCCAGTTTTTTATGTGTATATTACATCCACAAAACGTCTGTGAAAATTGCGCTAAGAAAATGCAAAGATTTTGTTGTTTTTTGACGCTGATAATGGTATCGTAAGAATGCAGGGTTGCACACTTTTGCAGCTCTGCATAAATTATGTGAAAAAAGTGAATGAAAAAACTCTTATAGCTACGGAGGAAAGAGTAGAATTATGAACTATGCATCTATTATCATCCCGTTTGTGGGTGGCTTGGGAATGTTTATCTACGGAATGCAGATCATGGCGCAAGGTTTGGAGAATGCCGCGGGCAGCAGGATGAAGTCTCTATTGGAAGCGCTGACGAAAAATAAACTTTTTGGAGTGATGCTCGGCGCATTTATTACGGCAGTGATCCAGAGTTCGTCGGCAACGACAGTTATGGTCGTAGGGTTTGTAAACGCAGGTATCATGAATCTGTCTCAGGCGATGGGCGTCATCATGGGAGCAAATATCGGAACGACGGTAACGGGCTGGCTCGTGTCGAGTGTGGAATGGGCGAAGTTTTTAAGTCCTGCCAATCTCGCGCCGATTGCGATTATTATCGGTGTGATCATCATGCTGACGGGCAAGAGACGTTCATCAAAAGATATTTCCAGCATTATCGTAGGGTTCGGTATCCTTTTCGTCGGAATTACAACGATGTCGTCGGCGGTTGCGCCGCTTCAGGAATCAGAAGCATTCTGCAGCATTTTCGTGAAGCTTGGACACAATCCGTTCCTTGGTATTCTTGCAGGTGCGCTTGTGACGGCGATCATCCAGAGTTCGTCTGCATCGGTCGGCATCTTGCAGAGTCTCGCGGCAGCAGGACTTGTACCGTTTAATGCGGCGGTATATATTATCATGGGGCAGAATATCGGAACATGTGTGACGGCGATCATGTCAAGTATCGGAGCGAAAAAGACAGCAAAGACAGCGGCGATCATGCATCTTTTGTTCAATGTGATCGGAACAATCATATTCAGTGTTGCGGCGATCTTTTTCTTCAAAGTGCTCAACCCGGGTATGGGCGCGGGTATGATTACGCAGACAGAGATCAGTACGGTACATACAATTTTCAACATCGGAACGACACTGCTGCTCTTCCCGGTATCCGACTGGATCATCAAACTGGCAAGAAAACTCCAGAAAGAGGAAGACGGAGTAGTAGATGAAAGCCGTGTGCTCCTTGATGAAAGGATGTTAGAGACTCCGAGTATTGCGATTCAGTCTGTTGTAAGCGAAGTATGCCGGATGGGATATATTGTAAAAGGAACGATGGACAAGACTCGCCGAGTATTATTTACTCAGGATGAAGAGACGATGAACGAGATCCGAGAGGAAGAAAGTATCGCGGACCGGCTCTGCAAGGGAATTACAGATTATCTGATACGGATCAGCTCTCTGGCGATTAATGAAAAAGAGCATCAGCACGTGGCAAGCCTTCTTCAGATTGTTTCAGACATCGAAAGAATCAGCGACTATTGTGAAAATATTTCCGAGTATGCAGAAAACCTTGCGAACCAGAAAAAGAAGTTCTCGGGTGTCGGGGCAGCAGAAATGAAAGAGATGCTGGAAGTCTGTTCAGACAGTTTCACTTATGCGGTTGAAGCATTTGAAGAGAACAGTGCGGAGAAGGCGCTGAAAGTGATTGAAAAAGAAAGAAGCGCCGATGATCTGGAGATCCGCCTTCGGGCAGATCATATGCAGCGTCTTGCAAATAAGCAGTGCGATACGGAGGCGGGAATCGTATTTCTTGACGCGCTTGTCGGCTTAGAGAGGATTTCCGATCACTCAAGAAATATTGCGGAAGAAGTGCTTTCGGCAAGTAATAAATAAAAACTTATTCCGGCTGCATGGCAGTGAAAGCTGCGGTGCAGCCGTATTCTTTATCGTATACTGACGTTAGAGTGCAGATCCTTGTAATAAAATATCATTGTTCCTGATTTGTAAATATGTTATGATAAATCCACTCACAGAAATTCTTTCTGTGAAAAGCGCCGGCAGTCTCGTCTGTCCGCGGAGAATGCTGACAGTATCGTCAGTCCGAGGAATTCCCTCAAAGTTACCCGATTAACAAAATTATTTTTGCATGGAGAGTCTTGTAGAGCACCGCTTTTTTTCGTATACTGATTCTTAAGAAAGAAAATAAAGTTTATTGTGAAAACTTTTCTCTTAGTTCATAGGACTCGTTCATGTGCATGAAAGGAGAAGCCTATGACAGGAAAAGAAAACAGAGAAATCAAAAACAGCGTCTTCGTAGATCTGTTCTATGAAGACGAATCAGCAGAAGCAAATGAAATCGCGCTCTTTAACGCCATCCACGACGAGCCCCTCCCGGAAGGAACGAAGATCCGGAAATTCCGCGTAGACAATACAATCTATATGAATTTTCAAAACGACATTTCTTTCGATGCAGGTGGGAAAGTGATCGTATTCGGCGAGCATCAGTCTACGATCAACGAAAACATGCCCCTTCGCAGTCTGTTGTACATCGGACGGGCATATGAAAGGCTCGTGCCGCCGAGAAGCCGATATAAAAGAAACTCGTTCCCCTTCCGACGCCGGAATTTTACACATTTTATAACGGAAAAGAAAAATGGGAGAAGGAAAAAGAGCTCCGTCTGTCAGACGCCTATATTGTAAAAGACGGTGAACCGAGTCTGGAATTAAAAGTAAAGGTCATCAATATCCGCCCGGAAGAGCATCATGAGATCCTGGAGAAATGTCAGGTGCTGAAAGAATACAGCCAGTTTATGGAAACGGTACAGAACTATCAGATCTCCGGCGTGGAAGAACCGTATAAAAAGGCAATTAAAGAGTGCGTTGAAAAAGGAATTCTTGCTGATTATTTAATGCGAAAAGGAAGCGAGGTTGTCAATATGCTGTTGGATGAATATGATTATGAAACAGATATCGAAGTGCAGAGAGAAGAAGCAAGAGAGCAAGGGCGAGCAGAAGGCAGAGAGGAAGGACGAGAACAAGGACGAGCAGAGGGAAGAAAGCAAGGGAAGGAAGAAGGCAGAGAAGAAGGTCGAAAAGAAGAAAAAAGAGCTCTCGTTCAGAAAAAACTTGAAAAGGGGAAAACAATTTCTCAAATCGCAGATGATCTTGAAGATACAGAAGAAAATATTGCTCACCTGATCGAAGAGTTTCATCTTCGGGTGTAGAGCGGCGGCAGTTTATCAAGAGATCGGATAGCGCCCATATGCAGACAGATTTTCCCGAAACAGCAAAAGAATAAAACAAAAGCAAAAAAACTAAAAAATTCGTTTAGTTCTATTGACATTTCATAAAAAGTGGTGGTACTATTATGCACAAAATTTTTATGTATAAATACAGGCATCAAAGGAGGATGTGGAACAATGTGTGGAATTGTAGGATTCATCGGAGAACAGCCGGCAGCGCCGATTCTTTTGGAAGGGCTTTCAAAGCTGGAGTACAGAGGGTATGATTCGGCGGGAATCGCGGTTCGTAATGAAAAGACGGATAAGATCGCGATAGTAAAGGCAAAGGGGCGTTTGAAGATCCTTGCAGAAAAAACAGATAACGGGAAAAGTGTGCGAGGCACATGCGGGATCGGTCATACACGATGGGCCACTCACGGCGAACCTTCCGAGAATAATGCACATCCTCACTGCACGGATGATAAATCCGTTGTTCTTGTGCATAACGGGATTATCGAAAACTATCAAGAATTAAAGACAAAGCTTCAGAAAACGGGATATACGTTTTATTCACAGACAGACACGGAAATCGCGGTAAAACTGATAGATTATTATTATAAGAAGACCGGAACACCTCTTGAGGCGCTTACAAGGGCTATGCTTAGAATAAGAGGATCATATGCTTTCGGAGTGATGTTCCGCGATTGTCCGGGCAGATTGTTTGCGGCCAGAAAAGACAGCCCGCTTATTATCGGAAAGAGTAAAAAAGGCTGCCTGATCGCGTCAGACGTTCCGGCGATTCTGGATCGTACAAGAAACGTATATTATATAGGCAATCTTGAAATAGCGGAGATGACTTCGGAGGAAGTGCATTTTTATAATATTGACCGGGAAGAGATACAAAAAGAAATGACAGAGATCAAGTGGGATGCCGAGTCAGCCGAAAAAGGCGGGTATGAACACTTTATGTTAAAAGAGATACATGAGCAGCCGAAAGCCGTTCAGGATACGCTGGGCGCTTATATAAAAGACAGTGCGATTGACTTTTCGGAAGCAGGTCTGACAGACGAGCAACTAAAAAGCATTGAGAGGATCTATGTTGCGGCATGCGGATCGGCGTATCATGTCGGAGTTGTCGGAAAATATGTGACGGAAAGTCTGGCAGGTATTCCGGTAGAAGTGGATCTCGCATCTGAATTCCGTTATCGCAACCCGATTCTTGCGCCGAATTCGGCGTTGATCGTCGTATCACAGTCAGGAGAGACGGCAGACAGTCTTGCCGCCTTGCGTCTTGCAAAAGAGAAAGGAATTCCGGTTATCGGGATCGTCAATGTAGTCGGCTCAAGCATTGCAAGAGAAAGCGATCATGTCTTATACACATATGCAGGCCCCGAGATCTCGGTTGCGACGACAAAGGCGTACAGCGCACAGTTGGCGGCAATGTACCTTCTCGCCGTACAGATGGCAAAAGTAAAAGGCAGAATAGATGAGAAACGGCATGGAGAATTGCTCGAGGAACTGTGCAGAATTCCCGATAAGATTCAGAAAGCGCTTGACGATAAAGAGCGGATACAGTGGTTTGCAAGTAAATATGCGAATGCAAAAGATGTATTTTTTATCGGGCGCGGCATCGATTATGCAATCAGTCTGGAAGGAAGCCTCAAGATGAAGGAGATCAGTTATATCCATTCAGAAGCATATGCGGCAGGAGAGCTGAAGCATGGAACAATCAGTCTCATCGAAGACGGAATTCTTGTCGTGGGAGTCTTAACTCAGAACGATCTGTTTGAGAAAACATTGAGCAATATGGTCGAGGTAAAAAGCAGAGGCGCATATTTGATGGGACTTACGACATATGGAAACTACAGCGTGGAAGATACGGCGGACTTTTCCGTTTATGTGCCGAAAACAGAAGAATATTTTTCCGCAAGTCTTGCGATCGTGCCGCTTCAGCTTATGGGATATTACGTCAGTGTCGCAAAAGGTTTGGATGTTGACAAACCGCGGAATCTGGCAAAATCCGTAACAGTAGAATAATTTTTACATCGTGTGAAGAAATTATACTTTTAATATCTGAATAAAAATGCATATTCTCTCTTTTTAATATATTTATAAGAGAAAATATGCATTTTGTATTTGAAAATATACATTTTGGAGAGTTGACAAGGAACAGATGTTAGCCTATTATTAAAAATGTATCGTGAAAATTATGATAAAAGTAATGTTTGTTTATAGTGAATTTAAACAGCGGTCTATAAAAGGCAGCATATCTATCTAATGTGTTTTATTGAAAGTTGATAAATGACATAGGGATATGCTGTTTTGGCGTGTCATGAAAAAACTTAAACACATTAATGCGTTATCGCAATGATAGAATGAAGCGCCGTGAAAATGTTGAAACTAGGTATTGGAATTCAAAGTTAAGGAGCGGCGCACAAAATGGCAAAAATAATTGATACACACAGTCATATATTACCCGGGATCGATGACGGGGCTGGTTCATGGAAAGAAGCGCTTTGCATGTTGAAAACAGCGCAGGCTCAGGGAATCAGAAGAGTGATCGCAACTCCTCACTGGGGAGGACCTTTCGGTTATACCGATCCGGTGCAGATCAGAGAACTCTGTTTTACATTACAGGAAAAAGCAAGACGTCACAATATCAGTGTGAAAATTTATCAGGGGCAGGAAGTGATGTACACCGAGGAAGCGGCGGACAGGATTGCAAACGGCGAGATCCTTACATTGGCGGACAGCCGGTATGTACTGGCTGAATTTTATCAGGGAATCGGGTATTCGGGAATTTTTCGGGCAGTACAGCGCTTTACACAGTCGGGATACAGTCCGATCATCGCTCATGCAGAGAGATATGAAGCGCTGAAAGATATCGGGCGTCTGGAAGAACTACGAAAGCAGGGAGCATATATACAGTTGAATTTCAGGGCGATCGGGGGAAAGTGGCATGATTTTACAACACGTTGGTGCAGGAAAGCTCTGAAAGAAGGATTTGTTCATTTTGTCGGAACGGATATGCATAATATGAGAACGAGAAAACCGGAGACAGAATCCGCAGTAGTGTGGATGGAGAAGCATCTGGAGCCGGATTATGTAAAAAAACTGTTTTTAAAAAATCCCGAGAAGATTTTAAGAAACGAGCGTTTGTAAGAAAAACATTGTAAAACATAGTCAATTTATGTAAAATCAACGCATAATCGCCGGGAACGCCCAGTTTACGGGCATTGCGGCTGGTCGAGGGGTCGGTTTTACTACCGGATTACTACTTTTGAGGGAAGGCCTTGGGATGCGAGAGACCCCCATAAGACCACATTCATGGCATTGAAGCATGCAATCAGACTATCAATATGGCGGAAACAGAAAGAGACCCCCGGTGTGGAGAAGGCACCGGGGGTCTCTTCGCCCCAGAGGAAGGGATACGGGGAGCTGCGGTTCGGGGTGCGACCCGGCCATCCACGCAAGGCGGTTACGAGTATATCACAGGCCGAGGCGCTTGCGCATGGCCTCACGCATCTCCATCATCTTGTATTCGCGGCGGTTCTCGCCCGCGAACTTGATTGGTGCGCAGCGCTCCAAGATGCGCGTGAAGATGCGCGGCCATGGGGCGTCGTCGGCATCGGACTTCGTAGCGATGTTTGGGTCGAGGTTCGTCGTGACGACCATCGGCCTGCGGTTCTTGTAACGCGAGTCGATGATGTCGTAGACATGCCCCATGACGTAATCGGTGCTGCGGTGCGCCCCCAAGTCGTCGATGACGAGGAGGTCATACTTGAGGAGGCGCGACTTCGCGTTCTCGCGCTCGTTGAACGGCACCGACTCGATGTGGGTCACGATGTCCTGCACGCTGGTCTGCAACGCGGAGAACCCGAGGTCGATGACCCGGTTGGCGATTGCCGAGGCATAGAAAGACTTACCTGTGCCCACCTTTCCCCAGAGGAGCAACCCATTCATGTCATCGCGTGAGAACGTGTCGGCATAGCCCTTGCAGATGGCAGCTATCTGGGGCGTCCTGCCGTCATCGGCATCGAAGGTGCATCCACGAAAGAAGGCGCATCCGGCGAAGCACTCAGTGCGCGCTCTCTCGATTTTGCGCTTCCGCTCTGCGGCAAGCTCGCGCTCACGGCGCTCCGCCTCCGCACGCTTCATGCACTCGCAGGGAATCGGCACGATTGCCGTGTGTCCGCCGAGAAGTTCCGTGGAAAGGCGCATTTCCTTCGGCGTTCCGCATCTTCCGCACACGAGCAGGCCATCTGAATTACGGTAATCATCATCGGCGATGGTTTCGGTAAATTTCTTCATTGTTGGTCAGTCCTTTCTTTTCTGAATTGCTGAGAGCCGTTTTACGGCCATCAGATTGCACATTAGTCCTCGGGTGAGGAGGATGGCGTGAAAACGCCGTGTGAGCGATTCTGTTCACGCGTGGGTGTATATCAGTATGTCCCGTCGCAGAGCATTTCCTGAGCGGTGAAGTAATCGCACCCGTGTTTCTCCATGACCTCCTCCGGTGTCATCTCGCGCCGACCGGGATTCGATGCAAGGGGTTTATGCGAGGTCGCTTCGCGCTTGGCGTCTCTCCTTGCCCAGTTGCGGATGGTGGCGAGGTGGTTCTTGTAGCTCTTGCCGGAGCTGTCCATGTACGTGCTCAGGCGGTCGATGCGCTCCTGCCAATCATCGGGGAACTCGGCCTTGAGCTTCGAGAGGTCGGTGTCCGTCAGTTTGACGTTGCGATACCGCCCATAGGTGCCCTTCTTCTCGAGAGCAGCCTTCGCCGGGGCGGTCGCATATCCATCGGTACTTGCTCCCTTTTTACTTTCTCCATCCGTATTTGATTGCTTAGTACTTAATTGCGCTCGATTTTCCACATGTGGGTTATCCAGTTGTGGTTTATCCACATGTTGATTTTCCACATGTGGGTTTTCATCTTGTGGGTAGTCCGAGAAGGTCCAGAGCCAGTCGATGATTTTCCCCTTGTCATCGCGGATGCGCTCGCGGGTCAGGTAACCGCCTGACTCCAACTCCTTGATGGCGGAGCGGATGACGCTCTCTCCGTCAGACGGGAGGATGGAGGTCAGCCCTGCCGTGCTGAAATTCCAGTTGTCGGGAAGCGAGAGCATGGTGCTCAGGAGACCGCGAGCCTTGAGCGATAGGTTGCTCTTGAAGACCTGATTGTCGATGACCGTGAAATTGCTCTTGTGTGCTTTACGAAGAACCGCCATAGATGTTTTCCTTCCTTGCGGGTGCCTTGATGGGAGCCGTCATGCGACGGCGTTTCCCGTCTCTGTCAACGTGTACCAGTTGCGGTAATCGGGGTCGAGACCGCCATATTCGCGCTCGGCGATGAGACCGCCTTCGCGAAGCTCCCTCAAGGCCTCTGTCGCGTCGCCTGACGGAGGCTCATGAAGGGGAACATCTTCCAAAGGTACTCGGGCGACACATGCACGTAAGCGCGACCGCATGTATTGAAATGACCGGCCTGCGACCCGTCGGGGAACCGCATCAGGTGCGCGATATGATTGAGCACGACTGCGGCGCGGATGCCGTGCTCCGTCGCCACATCTGCATCGAAGCTGACTTCCATGTAAGTGCTTCCAAACGACAATACCCCGTGGTGATAGCGGACACCACGGGGTATTTCTATATATTTCCCGCCACGAGGGCTGAGAAAGCTAAGTTGTCCGGTTCCGCTATAAACCTCGATACCAAAGATACACCATTCGGCGATGGGATGCACGCTGCATGGCGGCTCCATATATTCACCATGTTTGTAGTAAGATAGCATCCTACAATGCTTGCAATATGTCATATCGCTCTCCACGTATCCTTCACATGCCCATTTAATTATTTATAGGGACACGCGCGAGGGGCCGCCGGGTGCCAAATCGGTCGGGAATGTGAAATGTGGGTGCCGAAAGCGCCGTGGTGTCGTATCATCGAGCCAGTCCTTTCTGCTTGATGAGTTGCAGCAGAGACGGGAGACCCGCAGGGGGAGGCATCTGCCATCCGCTGCGGGTCTTTCCTTTTTACGGCCTACCAGTCCGCTTGATTTTCATCCTCGGCCATGTCGATGGTTTCCGACATTTCGGTCACATCCTCAGCCTCGACCGCATTTGGTTTCCCCGTGCGCTTCGGCTTCGAGGAGCGCTTGAACGCGTCAAGCGCCTCTTTGGCCTCCACGGGCGTGCGCGTGTCGGTGACCGCCATGAGCCGGATGTCCTCGGCGCTCTCGGCGAGCCAGCCTTGCAGCCCTTCGAGGTCGATGGCGGTCCAATCCGCACCGAGGGTCTTGAGTACGGTTTCGCCGATTGCCGCGAGGGTCGCGGCTTTCCACTTCCTCGCCTGCTCGCGCTCCTTGGCGGCGGCTATCTTCCTCTGCTCCTTGAGTGCGGCGGCCTGTCGTTTCAGCTCATCGAGCTTCCCGTCGATTTCCGATACCGTTGCCATGTTAGGTCCTTTCCGTCTATTTGCCGACATGAGCCTCCATTATATGCCAGAGTCGGTTTCCCACCTTTCAACAGCCTTCGGGTCGGGTTGAGAACCCTCCGGCCATTGAAAGCGTGGAAAACCGACAGAGGTGGTTGCCTTGTTATCATTGTAGTATAGTGGTATACTAGCAATGTTGTTTTATATACGGTATCTGCCGTTTACAGGCCGGTGCCCGTCGGGAGAGGAGTTCAATCCATGGGTTTGAGGGACATGTACAGTGCCGGGGACATCATCGAGTACGAGGGGGGCGGGCGCGACTACCTCGTGTCAATCGAGGGCGAGGAGGGGCTGTGGGTGAACGCCTGCAATCCGTCGTGGATTGAGCGCGGCCTTCGCTCCTTCTGCGACGAGTGCCGCCCGTTCTTCTCCGACCGCTTATACGAGGGTGCCGAGGTCGTGGGTCATTTGGGCGGGGGCACCGTCGAGGATGCCAGTCGATGGTACGAGGAGAACAAGGCGTTATATCGGGGCTGAGTGTGTTACGATGGACGGGCCGTCTCCTTTCTTGACGGTGGTTGCATATGGGGACCGGCGGGGCGCTGACGCGCACCCCCGGTCCCCTTGTCCGATTGGAGTCAAATCATGGAGAATCAGAACGACCAAGTGCTCGTGACGCGCAAGACGTTCCTCACGGGCGGTCAGAGGGCGGGCTACCTCTTCGCGGGCCTGCTCGGCGGTGCGGGATGCGCAATCTTGGCGTCCCTGTGCAACATGGACGCGCCGTACCGCTCCGATTGCACGAAGTTCGCGCTCATCGGCCTCGGCATCCGAATCGCGCTGTCCGTCGTCGGCTACATCGCGATGCTGCCCCTCTTGGCGCTGCCCTACTAGCCTGACGCAATCGAATCCCACCGATACGGCACCTCGGGTAAGACCGGCGATGCGGGGGAAAAGAGTGGTGTCGCCAAGAGGTGCGCGGCCACGCTTGGAGTAGACCAGACCTGATAAGGCTTGGATGAGTTACGAACTGTAGGGAGATGCCTGCACGGAAGGGGTCGCGCTTCGGCGCGGCCCCTTTTCTCATGGGTGGATGGAAGGCAAGGCGGGGAGAGAGGAGGAAGGGGTGACGGTTACGGGGATGGCGGTGCAGTGGGTACGGCGATTGGTCCGCATGGGTGACGAATAGGGATGGCAAGGATAGGGGCAAGCCCCTATGACCCATGTTCCCCGCAGGGGCGACCTTGTGGAGAAGGTATGTAGGAATGTAGTTTACCACGTTGATAGCATGATAGGTTGCTATAATTAAGGCACGGTAAGACCGAGAGAGGAAGGAACCGGGTATGCTTACTGCGGATATGGCTCGCGATATGAGCGGTGACCAGAAAGTTACGGAAGCGCTTGAGTATTTCGAGTGCTGCATCCGCAAAGCTGCGGAGCACGGGCAGCGAGATTCGTGTCTCTCTTATTGCGACTGCATGAACGGGGCGAAGGAGAAGGCCATCGAAATCCTGCGTCAGCGCGGGTTCGAGGTGCGGCGGCATGTCGAGTTCATAGGTGGTGTCAGGCAGTCTCCCGCGTTCTACGCCTTCTGGTAATCAGGTGAGGGGCATCCGAGAGGGTGCCCCTTTTCATGGAGAGAATATGTAGTATTATGGTTTGCTATATTGGTAGAATGACATATTGCTATAATTAAGTCACAGGCAACCGAGAGAGGAAGGAACCGGACATGTTGCACATGTTGGAGAAGGGCGGGTACCCGGAAGGGCATCGCTACTGGTCGAACGCGACTGCGGACCTCACCGCCCCCGATGGGCGCGAAATCGGGCCGGAGGAGCTTCCTGTGCAACTCAGGCGCGTGCTTGACGAGCTGTGGTCGGACGGTTACGGGGTGGAGTGCTATCTTGTCGAGTGGAATGGGCGGCACTGCGTCCAGCTCTCCGCAATGTATGACGAAAGCTACGCAGCGGACCTCGGTAAGGGCTACCCGGAGCTTGTCGAGCTGGCTCGCGGACGTGCGAAGGAGCTGGGAGCCGAGCGGCCAGACCTCCATGTGGTGTTCGCGGAGGATGTGGACCAGTGGAAGGCTGGCGACCCCTTCACCGAGATTTGGGTGGTCATGCCGTGGGACGTGGATGCAGATGCCTTCCATGAGGTGGCGGATTGGTTAGATTCCCGTTGCCGTTTCAACGAGTAGCCGGATATGGAAACATCAGGGGGCACCTCGGCGGTGCCCCTTCCCCGTGTGGGACTGGAAGAGAGGGGAACACCATGCTCGATGCGAGGGCGGGGGTTTGAGATTGGCGAGGAGGTCTGGCGGGAAGGCCTCTTCAAATGCCGAGACGTATATATCGCGCGATGGTGAGGGCAGGGCATATACCCAAGCGAGGGCATCCGAGTGGGTGCCCTTCTTTATGATGGATATGTGGATACCTGTTTTACTACCTATGTAGTATTGTGGTTTGCTACAATACTATTAACACAAGCCAATGAGGAAGGGATGGGGACATGGGGAAGATGGACAAGACCGAGAAGTACACGGTCGCGGGTCTCTGCTTCGGGGCGGTCGGCGTGTTCTTTTGCGAGGATGCCACGGTGTGCGCTCGCGTCTATGGGTACTGCGACGGCACGGTGGTCGAGTTCTGTCTGGGAATCGCCTGCATCGTCATCGCGACCGTCTCGCTCTACATCGCCGGTATGCTTCGAGACCGCCGCATCCAAGCGGAGTTCGCCCGTCGCCGCGCGGAACGCGAGCGCCGCAGGGCCGAACGGGAGAACCGGGGATGGTGACACCGTGGGGCACCCGAGAGGGTGCCCTTTGGCATGTGGGAGGGGATATGCCGGACATGCGCGAAGGTGATTTGGGGACTGCCGCCTGTTACCTCACGGTCGAACGGCTCGCCCTGCAAGCCGGGGTGGAAAGCCCCTTCTGGGACGAGGCCTCGCTGCTCATGGGCGGCTGCGAGGAGCCTTGGTATAAGAAGCCCCTCACGCCCCGCAGGCTGCGGTTGTTCCTCAAGCGATACGGCGGGAGCCTTGCTGATGATGCCGGACGGCGCGGACACGCCGCGTTCGTGTTCTCGGATGTGATGCACCTGCACGGCATCCCCTTGGGAGGCGGGGCAGATGGCTTAGGTGCGCTCTACGTGAGGCGTGCGGAGTCGGTCGCGATGACCGTGGCCTTCCTCGCCACCGGATGCACCCTCGCCGATATGGCGGCAATCACGGGGCTTGGGGAGGAGGCGGTTGCCGAGCGCATCACGCGCACATGGGACGGCGATGCGCCGGGGCGGATATACGGACTCGCCCATGCCGCGCACCACGACCGCATTCCCGAGACCTTCGCATCATCAGATGACCTTGACGAGCCTTGGGATGATTGGATATGCCCATGTCGAGGATGACGAGGGAACTTCATCCCCTCGGACTCCCCAGAGGCATCGCCCTCACCGTCGATTCACGGCTGCGCACATGACTCGACGGCTCACGCGATGGATAATGGGGGCGCATGGCATACACGGTTCGAGAGGAGACCGACATGAAGATACCGGCGAGCAAGGTGCCCGCGCAGGTGTGGGCGGACAAAATGAGGACGGAGGGAGATTTGAGCGAGGCTGAGAGCGAGCGCTTGAGGAGGTGGGATTCTAGCAAGCAGGTGTACAGGGTGAATAGCACCCTTTGGGATGAGTTAAAGATTGATAACAAAGACGAGATTCCCGTATCTGTGTTCAGTAAGCTTCCATATGATTGCATTTTCATCGAACGGAAAGATTCATTTACTGTGCCCCTCCCATTAGGCGACCTAATCAGCGACGTGCTTGATGCTGATGGGAATATGATAATTAGTACTAATGGACATTTCTGTTGGTGTGAAAATGAGAAGTTATATATAAGTCCACTCATTAATTCGGTGTATTTGAAAATAGAGGATGTCACAAAAAGGAATGTGTTATATGAGAGGACTTGTTTCAATTGTTCAATTGATTTGAAAAATAGTGTGACATTCGATGAAGTCATGAAGGATTTGAAATCATATATTTCAGTATCAATGAATGATGAGAACCTTGATAAAGGCTCTGCTCGAATGAAACGTATAATCAATGAGATGCATACAGAAGGTCGTAAGACGGTATTTGATAATCCTTTAGCCAAGTCTTTCTTCAAGTTAATACCGAAAAAAATGCTCTCAGAGGCGTTGAAGAGTTATGCAAGAAGCACGTGGCTTGACATTGCAAGTCATGACCTTGAAAAGCTCCTCGGCACCCTCATGTACATCTCCTCGAAGGAGGCTGATGTGCGCACGGTGTACGCGCCCCAGAAGAACCAGACCCGCAAGAGCCGTCAGACCGATTGCACCGTCCATGATGTCGGTTTCCGCATCGCCCCGCAGCTCGCGGAGGTCCGCCGCGTCTACGAGCATGAGGCGAAGGGTCAGGATGGCGGCAAGACCGGACGGCATGTGGCACCCCATGTCAGGCGCGGCCATTGGCACGGGTACTGGACCGGCCCGAGGGAGAACCCCACCGGCCTCGAAATCAAGTGGGTCGCGCCGACAATCGTGAATGGCTCTCGTGGCGAGCTTGAGGGAACCGTCCATGAGGTCGGCGACCGTGACGGGCGATACACCCTCAAATCGACCCAGAGGGAGTGCGGCAGGGCAGCCGAGCAGCTGAACGGCGCGGGTCGTTCCGAAGAGCAGGCCCGAGATGGAAAGTCCGACCGATGACGCTCTGTGCGCATCTCATGGTATTGTGTATTTGCATCATTGTTGCTTTATAGTCTGATATAATCATATCCATATAGCATAATCTCGACTTGGAAGGGGTCGCATGGAAGAGGAGGAGCGCACGTTCACACCCGGTCAGGCGGAGGCCATGGACGCCCTGCTGTCTGGCCGCAACGTGTTCCTATCGGGAAACGCGGGCACGGGCAAGAGCTACGTGCTCAACGCATTCATCGAGGAGCTTGAGGAGCGCGAGGTTCCCTACCTCGCCATGGCCCCGACGGGGATAGCCGCGCAGAACTTGCATAACGGCACGACCATCCACCGCACCTTGCAGGTGGGTTTCGGCGTGCTCGACCCGCACGACGAGAACAAGAAGACGCTCACGCGCAAGGTGCTCAACAAGGCCGAGGTCATCATCATCGACGAGGTATCCATGTGCCGCATTGACCTGTTCGAGCGCGTCATGAACATGGTGCTCGCAGCCAAGCGCGTCTCGGGTAGGAAGCAGGTCGTGCTCGTGGGCGATTTCTTCCAGCTCCCGCCGGTCGTGACCGATGATGACCGCAAGGTGTTGATGCAGCTGTGGCCGGGGAACGATGACGGCTACGCCTTCAAGTCGCAGCTGTGGAAGGGCATGGATTTTGAACCGCACGTCCTCACCGAGGTTGTGCGCCAGAGCGACCCCGAGTTCATCGGCCAGCTCAACCGCGCCCGCATCGGCGATAGGGACTGCATCGCCTACTTCAACGAGCGCTCCATATCCGACCGCAAGCGGGCACCGGAGGATGACCTGTGGCTGTGCGCCACGAACCGCATGGCATCCACCATCAACGACGAGCGCGTGGGGGAGTTGGAGCGCTTGGGCGCGAGGGCGCGGACGTACACGGCGTACTCCTATGGCGATGTGAAGCCCTCGGACAAGCCTACCGACGATAAGCTGCGCCTCGTGGAGGGCGCACGCGTGATGCTGCTCGCCAACATGCCCGACCATGGTCTCGCGAACGGCTCGCTGGGGACCATCTCGGAAGTCGGGGTGGATTGCGTCACGGTCGAGTTCGATGACTGCGAGTACCCCGTCGAGGTGAGCGAGAAGGAATGGAAGGTGCTGAAATCCTCCGTGCGCGACTTCATCGGCGATGACGGCAACCCCGCGCAGGAGCTAGTAACCGACACGGTGGGGTCATTCACGCAAATCCCTCTTCGCCTCGCGTTCGCCATCACCATCCACAAGTCGCAGGGCCAGACCTTCGAGCGCTGCGCCGTCCATTCCAAGGTGTTCGGCGCGGGTATGCTCTATGTCGCCCTGTCGCGCTGCACGACCTTCGACGGCCTCACCGTCTGGCCGAAGATAGAGCGCCAGCGCCTCTACGCCAACGAGTCCGTCATCGAGTTCTACGACTCCCTCGCCGCCAAGGCCGGGGAGGTGCCGGAGCCGACCCAAGACGCCCTGTTCGATGTGGATGCGCCTACGGCGGCGCTGGCCGCATCCACGGAGAGCACCGAGCCGATGAAACCGGGAGACGAGGATAAGGTCTACATCAAGTGCCCCGTGCATCTGGCGGAGCGCGTGCGCGGCTACATCGACGCATTGATGGAGACGGTTCAGGCATAGGAGGGGAAATGGAATTGCGTCAGGAGAGCCTGTTCGCCGACGAGACCAAGGGAGGTATCGAGGTCATCTACTCGAAATTCATCGACCAGCGGAGGATGGATTACAAGGCCCTGTTCGGTGGCTTCGACCATCTGAGGGTCATCACGTTCTCATATGGGCTAGGCTTCGTGG
>ENA-OQKD01000181-OQKD01000181.1-human-gut-metagenome-genome-assembly--contig:-NODE-181-length-17712-cov-5.796702_pt1 | contig 17712 bp, 18 predicted proteins | sample MGYA00242775_ERZ504792 | MGnify/ENA primary metagenome ERZ504792 (study PRJEB26092, sample SAMD00036401) | human gut metagenome | host: Homo sapiens | study: EMG produced TPA metagenomics assembly of...
ATAGTATTTGCGAGAGACACCTTCTTTCGTAAATGTTGCAAATGTTTGTTTTGGCACTTTCATTATACAACACATGGAATCGAGGTGTCTTTCTTTTATGCAAAATCACGAACTTGCTCATTTATAGATGAAAAATAAGAATGCAGAAAGGATAAAAACATGAAGAAAAAAAGCGGACTGATTGCAGGAATTGTCATCTTAATCCTGCTGTGCATTGGAGCCGGGGTTTTATATCAGAACATGAAGCCTGCAGCCAGTGAAGGAGAAAAACATATTACGGTGACCGTCATCCACGGAGACCAGACAGAGAATGTCTTCGAATTTGACACAGATGCAAAATATCTTGGAGAAGTTTTAGAAAGCGAGAATCTCGTGGACGGTGAGTCTGGAGAATATGGTCTGTTTATTACAACTGTGGATGAAGAAACAGCGGATGATTCCAAACAACAATGGTGGTGTATCACAAAAGGCGGAGAACAGGTCAACACTTCCGCAGATCAGACACCAGTTTCTGACGGAGATGCATTTGAGCTTACATTGAAAGAAGGATATTGATGAAAACACGGGAAATTGTAATATACGGTATCCTGAGCGCAGTCCTTCTGGCTGCTCAGGTTTCCCTTGGTTTCCTGCCCAATATTGAGATCGTCACCCTTTTGATCCTTGTGTATACACTTGTGTTTCGAAAGAAAGTATTCTTTATCATTTACATCTTTGTTTTTCTGGAAGGTCTGATCTATGGATTTGGACTCTGGTGGATAAACTACCTGTATGTCTGGAGCATACAGGCACTCATCACTCTCCTTTTCCGGAAAAATGATTCCGTATGGTTCTGGAGTATCCTCTCCGGGATCTATGGTATTACATTCGGAGCACTCTGTACCATCCCCTACTTTGCAATCGGCGGGATTTCCGGTGCATTTGCATATTGGACGTCAGGACTTCTATTCGATATCATACACTGTATCAGCAATTTCATTGTATGTCTCGTATTGTTCAAACCGATCCGCTATGTTTTGGAGAAATGTATACAGCAGATCAAATAATATTTCACACATAACACAAGAGAGCAGCTGTGAGCCTGCTCTCTATTTTTATACCTATAAAAGCTTCAGCAGCTCTCCCATATGCAAAATAACCGCATCTGCACCTGCCTTCTGAAATCTCTGACGTACTTCTTCAATCTTTTCTTCCTTTTTCTCCTGTGTCAGAGCGTCATATTCTTCTTCTGTCAGCCCCATCTCGGAACTTCCTTCCACAACACCAACCGTAAAAACTCCGGCATGTTTTCCTTCCAAAATATCTGACACAGTATCTCCAACTTTCACTACATGTTCTACGGATGATACGTGAAGCGCTTCCATATTTTGGAAGATCATATACGGATACGGTCGTCCCACATGTCCCACACTGTCCGGACTAAACCAGGTATCTGGCTCATATCCAGCTTCCTTTGCCTTCGGTACGACCACTGCCATCATATCATCCGTATATCCGGTTGTAGAACCAATCTTGATTCCACGGGCACGCAGCTCCTTTACCACTTCCAGAACATATGGCTTTGGCTGTGCAAACCTGTCCAGAATGCTCATCAGCTTTTCTTCAAACAAACCATACAATTTTTCCACATCTTCTTCTGTGGAAGCCTGTCCGTACTTTTCTTCCCAGAGTTTCTGAATTCTCGGCATGTGCAGCATAGTACGGATATGATCGATTTTCAGCATCCCCATCGGTTCTCTTACCTCCTGCATCGTCGGCTCGATTCCGAAATGCTTAAATACCTCCACAAATGCCTGCACCGGTGCAAAGCATCCATAATCTACTGTTGTTCCCGCCCAGTCAAAAATTACTGCTTCTACGTTTCTCATGTTGTTTCTTTCCTTTCCCGTTCTATGCTTGTTCCATATAAGACTTCATAATCTCTGTCAGTCTCAAAACATCTTCCTCGTAGATCTCACCGATCACTCCGATCCGGAAGGTGTCTGCATCCGTCAATTTTCCCGGATAGATCGCATACCCTCTCTCTTTAATATAAGCATACATCTCCTGGAAATCAAAATGCTTTCCTTCCGGATAGAGGAATGTCGCAATGATCGGTCCCTGCCACGCTTTGTCTACATACAGCCTGAATCCCAGATTTTCAAAGTTTTCCACCAGTGTGTCCATGTTTTTCTGATATCTTGCATGCCTGGCTTTGATTCCGCCTTCCTGCTCCAGCTCTTTCATTGCCTGCTCAAATGCCAGCACCACATGAGTCGGAGAAGTATATCTCCATTTTCCGTCTTTCTCCATTCCCGCCCACTGATCGTACAGATCCAGACAAAGACTTCTCGCACGTCCTTTGGATTCCATTAAAAGTACTCTGTTTGCAATGATGAAAGAAAATCCCGGAACACCCTGAATACATTTGTTTGCGGAACTGATCAGGAAATCAATGTACCAGTCTTTTACCGGAATCTCCACTCCCACAAAGCTGGACATGGCATCCACGATGAATACTTTCCCATATGCCTCTGCCAGCTTTCCAATACTCTCGATATCATTTAAAATTCCGCTTGTCGTCTCACTGTGGATCATCATAATGTGGGTGATCTCCGGATGTGTTTTCAACAGTTCTTCCGCCTCGTTTGCATCCGGTGTCTTATTGTAATCCTGTTTCACATGGATACACGGGATTTCATAATAGCTGCACATTTTTGCAGCACGTTCTCCATATGCTCCATTGCTCAAAAGTAGGACACATCCGTCTTTTGGAACTACACTTCCAAGCACGCTCTCCACACCGAATGAACCCGATCCCTGCATGAGGACTGTCGTATATTCAGTCTCCTCCACCTGCGCCAGCTTCAGAAGATCTCTGCGGATCTTCTGCGTGATTTCTTTGTAATCATCGTCCCATGTACAGTGATCAAACAACATCACCTCTTTTACTGTCTCTGTTGTAGTCAATGGGCCCGGTGTCAGTAATTTATATCCTGCAGTTCCTAAATTTTTCATTTTTCTTTTCCTCATTTCTTCTTTCTATTTTTTACAGCTTTCTGATAATTCCTGGTGTTTTTTCAAAAGATCAACGGTCAGTTTTTCCGGGAATGTCTTTGGATTACCGGATTTTTCTGTTTCCGGCACAGACTCTCCCTCATACAACGGAATCGGATAACTTTTCAGCAGTTCTTCCCTTCCGTTTTTGATGATACACTCTGCCATTTCCATTGCTTTTGCATTCTTTTCTTCACTTTTATTGACAACCGCTACAGATTCTGTCAGTGTGAAATTTCCTTCTTCCGGATCAATATAGTCCACCGGAAGGCCTTTTTCTTTATCTGCCACTGCCTGCTGACGAAGTCCAAATCCAATGGCAACCTCACCTGCACGCACCAGTTTTAAAGGTCCTGAACCAGACTCTTCCAGATGATCTCCTGCATTTGCATAAATATCTGTGAGAATTTCTTTTGCTTCCTCTTCTCCATATTCTGAAATCAATCCCTGGATCAAAAGCCATGCAGTGGAAGAGGACGTAATATCTGTAACAGCAATCTTGCCCTTATATTCCGGATTTGCCAGATCTTTGATGGACTTTGGCATATCAAGATTTTCTGCCTCCATCTGTTCGGTATTCACAATCAGCGTACCTTCCTGCGCGGTGATCAGTGCACTTCCATATGCGGCCAGTGTTCCGAAAACAGCTGTCAAAAGTGCCACATACAGCGAGTTTTTGTATACTCCCATCAAACCTGCATCCTGAAATACAGCCCGGAAATGCTCCATGGAAAATCCAGTCTGATACGGCCAGTCCTGCACAAACGGCACAATAAAGATGACTGCGAATATGGATAACACACCGAGGATGATCAGCCCGCTTCCAATCCCGCACAGCCAGTCTCTTCCACGATTTTTCGGAAGCTCCATCACGGATATTTTCTGATAGCGCACATTGTATTTTTCCAGATAACGAAGCAGTGCGATACTGACGATGGACGGAAGCAGCATCATCACTGCAACCACGCTTCCTTTATGAAAGTCCGGGACACTCCCCAGCATCTGACTATATAAAACACTCGCAATGACCTCGAATTTTCCGCCCACAGATGCAGGAATACCAAAATCTGTGAAGCAAAGAAAAAACGACTGGATGAACGAGGCCATCAGCGTTCCTGCCAAAGGGCGGAAAATTGTCATCATAAAAGTAGAAACTCGATTGTCTCCCATGATCCTGGAAACGATCATGAATTTTTTATCAATATATCCCATTGTGTTATGGATCAGCAAAAAAGACACCGGCAGCGTATAGATGATATAGCCGATCAGCAGTCCGTTAAATCCATAGATATCAAACAACTGTCTGCCAAATAGCTTTGTCAGAAGCCCCTGCTTTCCAAAGGAATAAATAATCGCAAATCCATATGTCAATGTGGGAAGGAACATCGGAAGCACAGCCGCTTTCTCAATTCCTTCTTTGAATTTTGCATTGATATTTGTATAATGAATGGTGTAAGCCAGAAAAAATGCCAGTCCTGTTGTCAGAAGCGCGCTGACTCCCGCGATCAGAAAACTGTTTCCCAGCGCCTTTAAAAACCCTTTCTGCGTCAGCACCGAATGATAAAATTCCATTGTCATTCCGTTCTCTGAAAGAATGGATTTTAATAAAAGTCTTACTGTCGGATACACAAGGAACAGCGCAAACAGTGCTCCTGTCACCATAAAAATAATCTTTAATTCCCGATTTTTCGTTTTCATCTCTTTCTCCTATGACACCTGTACCAGTTCTTCCCGCCCTGTCAGTATCTCCTGTACCTTTCCGGCTGCGACGCCCGGAATATTTTTAGGCACTGTAAACAGAGAGTAGATATTATTTTTCTTGATCTCCAGCTGTTTTAAAATAAACTCTCTGACAAATCCATTTCCCGGATTTTTAATAATTTCTTCCGGTGTATCGTACTGTGCGATCTTTCCTTCCTGAATGATCAGTACATGATCAGATAATGTCAGCGCTTCTTCCGGATCATGTGTCACAATGATCGTTGTCAGATGAAATTCTTTTGCGATCGTCTTGATCTTCTCTTTTATGGATTCTTTGATCACGCCATCCAGCGCACTAAGAGGCTCATCCAGGAGCAGGATTTTCGGCTTCATGACCAATGTTCTGGCAAGTGCCACTCTTTGCTTCTGCCCGCCTGAGAGCTGGTCGATCTTCTTATTCAAATGTTCTTTCAGTCCCAGCAGCTCAATCAGTTCTTCCACTTCTTTCTCCGATGAGATTCCCGGTCTGTTTTTCAGTCCGTAAACAATATTCTTATATACATTCAGATTCGGAAATAGTGCGTAGTCCTGAAACACAATATTGAATCCTCTTTTTTCCATTGCAAGATTCGTAATATCTTCTCCGTTAAACCAGATCTTTCCGCTGTCTGCTTCCGTAATCCCTAAGATCAGATTCAGCAGTGTTGTCTTTCCGCATCCGGATGGTCCCAATATCGAAACAATCTCACCATCCTCAATCTCCAGGTTCATTTCTTTTAAAATTTCAACTCCGTCATAGGATTTTTTTATCTGTTCTAATTTCAGCATCTGAATTCTCCCTTTCTTTCCTAGTGGGCGTTTGCCCTGCTGACACTGGAAATTATAGCAATGCGATTTTTCAGACTCAATCAAATCCATTTCAAAATCATGTTAGAGAAATGTAAAATGCACAAAAAAATACCGCGAAATTCCTGTAGATTCCCTACAAAACTTTCGCGGTAGTTCTAGCTATATGCCTTATCCCGTACAACCTTGCTGCTTTTATCCAACTGGTGTGTGTATTTCTCATAGTCACTTAAAATAATGCCCATATAAAGCATATCGATCAATGCCATCTGCGTGGTCCTTGAAAAGATTGCATCCCCATATAACAACTGTTTTTGGGAGCTTTTTAAGACCACATCGCCCCATTTTTCCAGAAGGGTCTGCCCAAAATTTGTGATAACTACAACCTTCGCCCCTGCTTTTTTCGCAATTTTCACTGTATCCACCACATCTTTGGACTGCCCAGAATAAGAAATGGCGATCACTGTGTCATCCTGATGCAGACTCGAGGCAGAGATTCTCTGCAGGTAATAATCCGTATAATACTGGCAGTCTATCCCCAGATATAACAGCTTTGTCATCAGATCCACTGCGGTCGCCGCCGAATTTTCCACACAGAAAATATGCACTCTTCTGGCATTTGAGATCAGCCTTACTGTCTCTTTTAGATCGCTACGGCAATACTCTTGAGCATTTCTTCCATCATGGCGATTGTTCCGGATACCACCTTGCCCGGAACACTCTCCATGGTATCCTGAGGTTTGAGCTGATACCCGTAAAGCACCCGTTCTGCATCTTTCTCTTCCATCCGGCTTTTTTCCTGCATATCCTGACACAGCAGTGCATATTGAAATTCTTTATAATTTTGAAATCCTGACGCTTTGACAAACCGCATGACTGTTGGCTGACTCACACCGCTTTCTTCAGCCAGTGACTCAATGGTCATCTTTTTGCATTTCATTCCCTGTTTAAGCACATAATCTGCCACTTTCTTTTCTGAAGTACGAAGCTGCGCGTAATGACTTTTGATCAAAAATTCCACGGACTGTTCCATGTTTTCACCCCTTGTAAAAATACTACAAAATCAAAGGCCCTTTCTTTCTGCCTCTTTTTATTTTGCCTTCTTCTATTTTATCCCAGAACTTCTATTTTTCTCTGTTAAACGTTTGTAAAATCTGATATTCTTTACATAAGAGAGAGTTTATCAACTTGATTATTTTAAGAGTAAGGGGATTATTATGACACAAAAACAACCGATAAATCAGATCACCGAGGGTGTGATCTGGAAACAACTTCTATTGTTCTTCTTTCCGATTTTGCTCGGAACCTTTTTTCAACAACTATACAACACCATTGATACTGTCATTGTCGGACAATTTGTCGGAAAAGCAGCACTTGCCAGTGTGGGCGGTTCCTCTGCACAGATCGTGGCTCTGATCGTGGGCTTTTTTACCGGTCTGTCTTCGGGTGCTTCTGTTTTGATCGCCCAGTACTTCGGTGCGAGAAATGAACATGCTGCCAGTGACGGACTTCACAATGCCTATGCAATCTCCATCGTGGGAGGAATCCTGCTCGGAATCATCGGATTTTTCGCTACACCATCTATGCTCCGACTGATGAACACCCCTGATGAGATCATGCAGGATTCCGTGATCTATCTCCGGATTTATTTTGCAGGTATTATTTTTGTTTTCCTATATAATATGGGTTCCAGTATTCTGCGCGCCGTGGGAGATTCCAAACGTCCGCTTTATTATCTGATTGCCTGCTGCCTGCTGAACATCATACTTGATGTATTGTTTGTAGTCGCTTTCCACATGGGCGTGCTGGGAGTCGCCGTTGCAACCTTGATTTCCCAGGCATTCAGCGCCCTGCTCGTGACACGCAAGCTTCTTCGTTCGGAGGGAATGTTAAAGCTTTCCTTCTCCCGCATCCGGTTCCACGGATCGGTCCTGAAAAATCAGTTGAAGCTTGGACTTCCTACCGGATTCGAAGCAATCCTGTTTGCCATTACCAATATCGCCATTCAATCCGCAGTCAACACCTTTGGAACAGATACTTCTGCCGCCTGGTCTGCCTACGGAAAACTGGATGCGATCTTCTGGATGGTAAGCACTGCCTTTGGAATCTCCATCACTACTTTTGTGGGTCAGAACTACGGCGCCGGAAAACTGGATCGGATCCGCAAGAGTACCCGTGTCTGCCTGATCATGGACGCACTGATATCCGCTGTATTGGTTATTTTCCTGATCGCAGCCAGAAAAATTTTGTTCAGCCTGTTTACAAATGATGAGACCCTCATCCAGATCGGATGTGAGATGCTTGTCCTGATCACTCCCTGGTACATTGTATATGTATTCATCGAAGTACTTGCCGGTGCACTGCGCGGAGTCGGTGATGTCATCGTGCCGGTGATCATCACGCTGCTTGGTATCTGCGTGATGCGAATCGCCTGGCTGATCGGCGTGCTGAAGATTTCTCCGACAATTTCTGCGATCATCTTCAGCTATCCGGTCACCTGGCTTTTGACAGCACTGTTTTTTATTGGGTATTATCTGTATAAACAGAAAAAGTTTTCCTGATTTTTCTACTTCATCCGAAAAATCGGACTGATCTTCTTATAGATTAAAAATACGATCAATGACACCAGCACACCTTTCAGAAGATTAAACGGTGTCACTGCAAACAGGATCAGTGTTGAGACACTTGTAATCTTTGCATTGATCGCTGTTCCCATCTCTACCAGAGCATTCAGCGGCATTCCAAATGCTTTGGCATACACCGGAAGCAATACATATGCATTCATCAGTCCTCCGATCACCGTCATCAATACCGTGCCTGATGCCATACCGATCAACGCACCTGTTCTTGTATGCTTTTTATGGTAGATCAATCCTGCCGGCACAATAAATGCACATCCGATCAGAAAGTTGGCTACCTCTCCAACTCCCGCTGTCTGAGTTCCGCTGATAACAATATGCAGCAGATTTTTGATCAGCTCAATTCCCACACCCGCAAGCGGTCCCATTGTAAAACATCCAATCAGAACCGGTACTTCACTGAAATCAATCTTGTAAAATGTGGGTGCAAACGGAAGCGGAATGTCGAATGTCATCAACACCACTGCAACTGCGGAAAGCATTCCGACAAGCGCCAGTGTTCTTGCACCTATTTTCTGTGTACTCTTCTCTGCTGTGTTTGTTTGTGTACTCATGTTTTTTCTCTCCTTCAAAATACATCAAAATTTTGATAAAGAAAGAAAACCTTCCGGATTGTGTGCCAAGACAAAAACAGACCCCGGATCAAAAAATCCAGGGTCTCTCTCTTGCCTTTTTGCACATACATCTTCTTTCATCCAGACTTTACTGTTGGTACCGGAATTTCTGATCTGCAGATCACCGGTTCAGCCATCCTCCACTCTTAGCAGAAAACAGGTCGCGGACTTTACCGCCAGTTGGGACTTACACCCGACCCCGAAGATTTATTTCTTATCTGCACCCCATTATAGTGCTTTCTGGCATGCAATTCAAGTAATTTCTGTAAATTTGATTATTTTCTGTTCGTACTCACGTTTTTATCGTATATGATCGCCAGCCCTTTTAACAGAAGGTCATCATCCAATGTAATTTCCCGTTTACAGTGAGGTACTATTTTTTTCGCAAGTCCACCGGTTGCCACTACAGTTGCTTTTTCTCCGAGAGCTTCTTCCATACGATCAATAATGCCATCCATTGCCGATGCACTACTGTAGATCACGCCGCTCTTCATACAGTCTACCGTATTTTTTCCGATGATCTGTTTCGGTGCTTCCAGACTGATCCCGCTCAACTGAGATGCATTTGCAGTCAGAGAATCCACGGACACCTGAATTCCCGGATAGATCATCCCGCCGATATAGTCTTTGTTTTTATCGATCACACAAACTGTATTGGCCGTACCCAGATCAAAAATAATCAACGGTACCGGATACTGTGCCACACCTGCAACAGCTCCCACAATCAGATCGCTTCCCACTGAAGAAGGGTTGTCCATCCGGATATTCAGTCCGGTCTTTACTCCGGCTCCCACGACCATTACATTTTTTTTCAAAATTTTTTCCAGCGCCAGTTTCGCTGCATTGGTCACCTGTGGTACAACCGAGGAAATAATTCCCCCCTCGATCTGCTCCACATCAATATGATAAATATCCAGAACTGTCTTAATGTCGATCGCATACTCGATTTCTGTTTTCTGATGAACGGTTGAGAGCCTTTCTACAAACAGACACTCCTTGTTCTGAATACATCCGATCACTATATTTGTATTTCCGATATCAATCGCTAAAACCATGTGTAAATCCCAGTCTTTCTTTCATATTTTTCTTCATCAGCGTTCTTCCGATCAATGCCGTGAGCACTCCTGCAACAATCGCCTCCGGAACTCCGTTGATTCCGATGATCGACAGAATAAATCCATAAACCGCTTTCACCGCAACTCCATTTGCCGCCGCATACGTATCCTTAAAAAACAGATAAATCAAATTCATAACCAACAATGTATTTGTCAGTGAACCGCCTACTCCCGCCAAAATCAGTCCGATTTTGGAAACACCTGTTGATTTGCTGCATTTTTTCACCAATTTGTAAATATAATGCGGAACGACTCCTGTCAGAATACGCGGAACAAAACAGATGATCACGCTTCCGATCCCTCCGCTGAATTCTCCCATACTGTAAAATGGGGTAAATACAAAAGAAGTCACGGTCGGATTCACTGTATTATTAATAAAGCTGGTCAGTCCAAACAGCAGTCCCAGCAGAGCTCCCGTCTTTGGTCCCATCAAAAGGGATGCCAGAATCACCGGAATATGGATAATCGTTGCTCTTGTAAATCCCAGCGGGATATATCCGAGAAAAGGGGTGAACGCCATGATTACAATAATAACTCCAAAAATTGCCGTCTGTACCATATGCCGTGTGCGCACACTGCTGCCTGTTGTCTGTGTTTTGTTTGTTGTCTGATTCATAAATTGCCTCCTTGTTATCATTCTCTTTCGAGATACAATACTGATTGGCACAGAATTTTTATTCTGTCTCCATATTAATTTGTTGCTTTTAAAATTTCATCCAGGATCCTTAAGGCTGTCTCCTCTTTCGTCATTTTTCCGAGTGAAACTTCCTCCTGCCCGGTAATGATCGTCACCACATTGGTATCTCCGGCAAATCCTGCCCCTTCTACCTTCAGATTGTTTGCCACGATCATGTCAAGATGCTTCTTTTCCAGTTTTTTTCTGGAATTCTCCAGCATATTCTCCGTCTCCATGGAAAAACCGCATAAAAACTGATGCTCTTTTTTATGCTCTCCCAGAAACTTCAGGATATCATCTGTACGCTCCATTGGAATCGCCAGATCATCGTCCTTCTTTTTCATCTTTTCACTGCTCACTGATTTTGGCCGGTAATCTGCCACTGCAGCTGCTTTGATGATAATGTCCTGATCTTTGGCCCTCTTTGTGACCTCTTCGTACATCCCTTTTGCTGTTACCACGTCCACCACGTGAACAAATTCCGGTTTTGCAATGGATGTCGGACCACTTACCAGCGTCACCTCTGCTCCGCGCAGCATACACATTTTTGCAATCGCATATCCCATCTTTCCGGTGGAATGATTGGTAATAAATCTGACCGGATCGATCGATTCCTGTGTCGGACCTGCCGTCACCAGCACCCGTTTACCCTGCATATCTTTTTCATATGCGATTTCTCTTAAAATGTACTGTAACAGCAGCTCCGGCTCGGGCATCTTCCCGGCTCCGGTATCCCCGCATGCGAGGTATCCCACTGCCGGACTGATCACCTCATATCCATAGTGTTCCAGAATTTTAAGATTGTCCTGCAGGATCGGATTATCGAACATGTTTGTGTTCATTGCCGGTGCAATGATCTTTTTACACTTACATGCCATAACTGTCGTCGTCAGCATATCATCTGCGATCCCGTGCGCGATCTTTCCGATCACATTGGCACTGGCCGGTGCCACTAAAACCACATCCGCCTGCTTGGCAAGTGCCACGTGCTCTACACTGTACTGAAAATTCCGGTCAAACGTATCCACCAGACATTTGTTCCCTGTCAAAGACTCAAATGTGATCGGATTGATAAAATTAACCGCGTTTTTGGTCATCAGTACCTGCACATTGGCATGCAGCTTTTTCAGTGCACTGGCAAGCGATGCGATCTTGTACGCAGCAATACTTCCGGACACCGCAAGTACTACTGTTTTGCCTTTCAGCATAAAAATCCCCCTTTTCCTGTTTTGTAGCATCCCGAGATTCGGGTATACTCAGTTTCTGTTCCATTATATGGGATTATTCTGCAAATTGCAATTCTTAAACGTCAACTCCCGCCTTTTTAAGAAATTCCACGCATGGTCAGCTGAATTCGTTTCTTCTTCAGATCCACACTCATCACTTTCACATCAACGATATCTCCCACACTGACAGCCTCCAGCGGATGCTTGATATACTTGTCTGTAATCTGGGAAATGTGTACCAGTCCATCCTGATGTACCCCGATGTCCACAAAGACTCCAAAATCAATGACATTTCGAACAGTTCCTTTTAGGATCATCCCTTCTTTCAGATCTTTCATATCCAGCACATCCGTACGAAGGATCGGTTTTGGCATCTCATCTCTCGGATCTCTTGCAGGTTTTTCCAGCTCTTTTACAATATCACGGAGTGTGATTTCTCCGATTTCCAGCTCTTGAGACAGCTTTTTGTAATCTTTAACTGTTTTGGACAAACCGGACAGATTCCCTCCTGCCACATCCTCCAGCGTAAATCCCTGTCTCTCCAGTAGTTTTTCTGTCGCTCCATAAGACTCCGGATGAACCCCTGTGGCATCCAGCGGATTTTTCCCGCCCTGAATGCGCATGAATCCGGCACATTGTTCAAATGCTTTCGGCCCCAGCTTTGCGACCTTCAATAGATCTTTACGATCCTGGAACTTTCCGTTTTCCTCCCGATATGCCACAATGTTTTTGGCGATTGCACCGGAAATCCCGGAAATATAGGAAAGCAGAGGCGCTGATGCGGTATTCAGATCAACACCTACCTTATTTACACAGTCTTCCACAACTCCGCTCAGTGATTCACCCAGCTTTTTCTGATTCATATCATGCTGATACTGTCCCACGCCGATGGACTGTGGCTCGATCTTCACCAGTTCCGCAAGCGGATCCTGCAGCCTTCTTGCAATGGATGCCGCACTTCTCTGTCCCACATCAAACTTCGGAAATTCTTCGCTTGCCAGTTTGCTGGCTGAATACACGGATGCTCCAGCCTCATTGACGATCACATACTGCACTTTCTCCGGAATCTCTTTTAACAGCTCCACAATAAACTGCTCGGACTCCCTGGATGCTGTTCCGTTTCCAAGCGAAATCAACGTAATATGATATTTCGGAATGATCTTTTTCAATAAATCTTTCGATGCTTTGATCTTCGCAGGAGTCGTCGGGGCAGTCGGATAAATGACAGTCGTTCCCAATACTTTTCCGGTCGGATCTACCACAGCAAGCTTACATCCTGTACGGAATGCCGGGTCCCATCCAAGTACTACCTGGCCTGTGATCGGCGGCTGCATCAAAAGCTGATGCAGATTTTTCCCAAATACTTCGATTGCTCCATTTTCTGCTTTTTCTGTCAGATCACTGCGGATTTCTCTTTCAATCGCCGGACCGATCAGACGCTTATAGCTGTCTTCCACCGCTTCTTTGAGTGCCTGCTCTGTATCTAGATTCTTTCCGTGAAATATCTGTTTTTCCAGATAGCCAAGAATCTCTTCCTCCGGTGCCTCAATCTTCACTGTCAGGATCTTTTCTTTTTCTCCCCTGTTCAGCGCAAGAATGCGGTGTCCTGCCAGCTTTGACAATGGTTCTTCGAATTCATAATACATTTCATAAACCGACTCTGCTTCCGGATCTTTTGCCGTGGAGATCAATTTTCCTTTTTTCATGGTGATCTTTCGAATCCAGCTTCTGTAGTCTGCCTCATCCGAAATTGATTCTGCAATGATATCTTTTGCTCCGGCAATTGCATCTTCTGCGCAGACCACACCCTTTTCTTCCGATACATATTTTTCAGCTTCTTCTAAAAGCGGCATTTTCAGCTTCTGGAGGATAATCACTGCCGCCAAAGGCTCCAGGCCTTTTTCTTTTGCGATCGTTGCCCGTGTTCTTCTCTTCGGACGATACGGACGATACAGATCTTCCACCACGACAAGTGTCCCTGCTTCCAGGATCTGACTTTTCAATTCCTCTGTCAGTTTTCCCTGTTCTTCAATGCTGGAAAGTACCTGCTCTTTTTTCTCTTCCAGATTTCTCAAATACACAAGACGCTCGTGCAATTTCCGCAGCTGTTCATCATTGAGAGATCCTGTTGCTTCTTTTCGATATCTTGAAATAAACGGGATCGTATTCCCTTCATCAATCAATTTTACAGCTGCATCTACTTGCCAGCGCTTTACTTCCAGTTCTTCTGTCAATTTTTGATTAATATCCATGTTGTTTTCCTCACTTTTGTTATTATTTTTTCCCTTGCCCTCATGAAAAATCGAATAACTGGTGCTATTATAACACAGGTTTCTGTTTTGAAACTACAAAAAAGATTTACGCTCCTTCGATTCTTTGCTATCATAAAAAGAAAAAGGAACTGTACATATTCTATGAACCGAACGATCACATATTTGATTTCCGACAAAGATGCCGGATTTACCATTGAGCAAAACTTAAGACACCGCGGATATTCCGCCAAAAACATTACCCATTTTAAAAAAGACACCAGAAAGTGTCCTGTTAAATGGTATATGGGTTCACATGACACACCACCTGACATCCGGAGATGAACTGGTGATCCGGATTGTAGAAGAGCAATCTTCAGAACGGGTTCCTCCGGTAGAACATCCCATCCATATTGTCTATGAGGATGAAGATATTCTCGTCATCGACAAGCAGGCCGGGATGCCGATCCACCCCTCTTTGAACAACTACTACAATTCTCTGGCAAATGCACTCGCCTGGTATTTTGAGCAGCAGAAGAAACCCTTTATCTTCCGCTGTGTGAACCGGCTGGACCGTGATACTTCAGGACTGACCATCATTGCCAAACATGTAGTCAGCGCCGCGATCCTGTCCTCCATGAATGCAAGACGGGAAATTCACCGGGAGTACCGTGCCATCGTGCGCGGACATCTCACTCCGGAATCCGGTGTCATTACCGCTCCGCTTGGCAGAAAAGACAGTTCCATCATTGAGCGTACCGTAGATTTTGACCACGGAGAAAAAGCAGTCACCTACTATCAGTTTCTGGAAGAGAAAAACGGTCACAGCCTTGTCTCACTCCGGCTGGGAACCGGACGAACCCATCAGATCCGGATTCATATGAAATACATCGGTTTTCCTCTGATCGGAGACTATCTGTACAACCCTGATATGGAACACATCACCCGGCAGGCTCTGCACTCCTATCGTCTGACATTTCTCCATCCTATCACCGGGCAGAAAATGGATTTCACTGCTCCTCTTCCCGATGATATGAAAAAGATCCTGAACTGACTGCAGGATCTTTCTTTATATCTGTTGTTCTGTTATGCTTCTTCTGTAAATGCAATTAAAAGCTGATGTAAAATCCGGTGCAGATGCGGCAGATATTCCTGCATCGTGACCGGCTGCTTATAAAGAATACAGTTATAACTTGTAGAACCGAGCAGCTCTATAATCGTAAACAACAACAACTCCGGCTCTTCACATTTCACATTAAATTTGTTTAATGCCTCCAGATAATGTTCGTAAAATCCCTGTGCCTCCGGAAACTCTGTACTGGAAAACGCGTTTTTAAAAATGCCCCAGGACAGGTTCTTTGCAATAAATTGCATCAGCGAATGCTGTTTTTCAAATCTTCCAATAATGTAATCTGTCAAAAACAGAACCTCTTCCTCAAAGCTGTTGATTTCCTTCTTGTCCAGTTCTTTATGTGCATCTTCAAACAGCTTTCCTGCCTGATATGCAATCAGCCTGTCCCGCAGATCGTACTTGTCCTTGAAATATAAATAGAATGTTCCTTTTGCAAGACCTGCCTTATTTACAATATCGGATATGGTTGTCTTTGCAAAACCTTTATCCGTAAACAATTCATACGCCGTCTGAAACAGTGCATTCTTCTTTCGTTTCTTATTGGTTTCTGCCTTTCCCATTTTCATTCCCCCTGGTATTTCTTGACTTTTGCAGTATCCCTGCAACTGTATCCTTAATTATCAGGCAAATTTTTTAGAAAGTCAATAAAAATGACCTTTTTTCATTTTTTGTTCGCAGATTATTGACTATTAGTCATTTTGCACTGCAATGTGAAGTATAGAAAAAAGATAGGGGATGATATCATTGGTCAAAACTGGCAAATGGATTGCCAGGCACAGAATTCCAGGCAAATGCTTCCGGTAACACAGAACTTGCCTCTCAGCTTCAGGCTTCCATCACAGCACTGGTAGCAGCGCAAGCTCAGGCAGGAAATTTGAGCAGCTCTCTGCAGCCTCTTGCCTCTGTTACAAACGAAGGCAGTGTCCAACTTCCAACACTGGATACCAATGCACTGACGCAGACAATAACACAGATTTCCACTGCTTATCAAGGCATTGAATCCTCTTTCACTAAGCTGTCTGCAAAACTTCCGGAGATCCAAAAGCAACTAGATCAGCTCTCTAACATCACACTTCCGGAAAATGCAATGTCTCAGTTAAAAGACAATGTAGACAAAATCAATGCTGGTATGAAAGCTCTGGATCAAGGACTGACCACCGTATCCAAAAACATGGGACTTCTGGACAAATCCACTGATTCTCTTCCATCTGCAGTAAACGGCATCAACGCTCTCCTCGGTGGATTTCAACAACTGGATGGATACAATCAGACATTACTCAACGGAGCATCCAAATTAAAAGCAAACAGTCCTTCTCTCGTTGCCGGTATCAATACTCTGGCTGGCGGTACGGACGAACTTGCCTCCGGACTCAACACACTTGCTACCCAACTTTCTGACGGTTCCGGAGCGCTGGCGGCAAACAGCGCTGCACTTCGAGACGGTGCTTCCACACTCCTTTCCGGAACAACAGAGCTTTCCAAAGGCGGAACCACATTGCTAAATGGAAGTAATCAGGTAAAAGACGGAATCACACAACTTCAGGATGGCGCCCACACATTGAAAGATGGAATGCAGGAATTTGATGAGCAAGGTACCCGTAAACTGAAAGATACTGTTGAAAAGGAATTAGGCAATATTCTAGACCGATTAGAAGCCCTGACCTCTGCTCAGTGCAGCTATGACACCTTCAGTGGAAAGGCAAAAGATATGGAAGGAAATGTAAAATTCGTCATTGAAACAGATGCGATTGAATAAGAGGAATAATACACATTGATAAGAGAATCCCTGTCAAGATACTGGATCTTCATAACTCCGAAATCTTGACGGGGATTTATTGTTGCAAAATAAGTTATCTTGCCATATAAAAGATCATTTCTTATAAATAAAAATATCGCAGAACTGTTTACCTCAACAATTCTGCGATATCTTTCTTCTCATAAAGTCAGTAATGCCGGCGACCGGAATCGAACCGGTACGGGAGTATAAGTCCCGCAGGATTTTAAGTCCTGTGCGTCTGCCAGTTCCGCCACGCCGGCATTACTGGCTTTATGAAATGGGACCTACAGGGCTCGAACCTGTGACCCTCTGCTTGTAAGGCAGATGCTCTCCCAGCTGAGCTAAGATCCCAGAATATACAATCTTCTTTTCTTTAAAAACGACCCAGAAGAGACTCGAACTCTCGACCTCCGCCGTGACAGGGCGGCGCTCTAACCAACTGAGCCACTGGGCCTTATTCATTATTTTTTTAGTGGACCTTCAGGGACTCGAACCCGGGACCGATCGGTTATGAGCCGATTGCTCTAACCAACTGAGCTAAAGGTCCACACTCTATAATGTCCCGCTAAAGGAACAAAGCCGATGATCGGACTCGAACCGATAACCTGCTGATTACAAATCAGCTGCTCTGCCAATTGAGCCCACATCGGCATAATGCCTTTAACCATTATCAAATCAACTTGAAATGACTCCAACGGGAA
>ENA-OQKD01000182-OQKD01000182.1-human-gut-metagenome-genome-assembly--contig:-NODE-182-length-17690-cov-3.626658_pt1 | contig 17690 bp, 15 predicted proteins | sample MGYA00242775_ERZ504792 | MGnify/ENA primary metagenome ERZ504792 (study PRJEB26092, sample SAMD00036401) | human gut metagenome | host: Homo sapiens | study: EMG produced TPA metagenomics assembly of...
GTTATATCTTTTTCTTCAATTGTAACATCTTTATAATTTGCTTCATTTTTCCAATCTAATTTTGAGTCTATTGTATTTCCATACAACTTAATATATTCATCAAATGATATATTTCCAGATTTAAAAAGATATTCAAATCTGTTATTTGATTGTTCCATACAAATATTGGCAATCAAATAATTTTGTCCGATTTGTATTTGATCTGGTGAAATTATTTTATAAAATTGATGTCCCTTACTAGTCGCTTCCGTTGCATTATCATATGCTTTATTTGCAAGTTCATAAAACGCATCAACAATATTTGATAACAGAATGGATTTTCCACTTCCATTTTTTCCAACAACAACTAGTGGAATCGGAACACCTTTTTCATTTTTTCGAAATTGAATATTTAGATCACTTAATGGACCTATATTTTTATAATGTAAACTTTCTATATACATTTTTTCACTTCCTCATTTGATATATTGCAATTTTCCAAATATAAACTTCAGGCATTGCTTAAAAATATAAAAAACTCAAATATTTTACCCGCAATCATTTGCAACCAATTGCAGAACCTTTTGAATATAAGATATTACCATGTGAATTATATTCAATGAATAAAATCTTCTCGATCACAAAGATACAGTCTTTTAATTCACAACCTATGGTATGAGACCTTTCAATGATGTCGTATTTTTACGTATCCATTTTTATTTCCTTTCACTTCTATTTTTCCTATTTCTTTAGATCTGGCTAATAAACCATTATAATGTATATATTAACTCATCTAACAACAGTATACTCAATTCCGTCGTTTATAGTAAGCCTTCACACACAACTGTTCCTAGGTTAAATGGATTTAGATAGCCACTTTACTTGGAGTTTATAAGTTGTTATTACATCATAGAGTATTACTCTGGGTCATCCAATAGGGGCGAGTAGCATCCCTGTTGGCACACGATTTTCCGTCAAGAAAGTCTAGTGTGTTATACCTTTATGAAATTGTGGCTGCCGGGAAGAAATTCTATATCCTTGTGATTATCCTAAATTCCCGGCATTCTGTGCTGAAAGGTACTCCGTAAAGGAGTTGCCTGAAAGAACAGAACTGAGTCTGAATATTAGCATGACAATGCGGTTATTCAGACGATGCCACATTTGAAGAAAGGTATATCCATACTTACGTCAGCTATTCTCTGAATTTTTCTCAGATACACTATTGTCACAGATACATTTTGCCAAATTCTGCACCATTGCAAGTCCCTCATCATTCAAATCTGTTGTCTGTCCCATATAAAAAGCTACTGCATTTGCTACGTCAGTACTTGTAATATCAGAAACCGGTTTATCAGGCAATGCGTCCCGAATTATCTGTACCGCTTCGGCTGTAGCAACCGCTTTTTATTGGTTCTTTTCTCTGTATACCAGATTTAACATCACGTAATATTGCCATAAACTGAATCTTGATTTTTTCGATATCCGCTTCATTCGCACCTAATTTTTGTGAGCTTAAAAACTGCTTATCTTTTATAATCTCTTTTCTTTTTGAGGGTTCTGCAGTCATCAGATCAGTCAGTTGATCAACAGCCAAATCAATGACCTTATTTCGCGCCATGATGCCCTCAGCAATGGTATCATCAAAATAATTCCGAATCATAATACATAATTTTGGAAAATGTTCATGTTCCAATAATCGGTTTAAAATATCTACATCTATTCTTCTGGTAATCAGTCTTGTTACCGCTTCTTCCGACAGTCCAAGTTCCGATATATCATAACTTTTGGGTGAAGTAATCTGAGTGATTCCAAGCAGATAATCAGTAGAAACATGAAAAAACCTGGCGGCATCTATTACAATGCTTATATTAGGATTTTTTGTTTCACCGCTCTCAATACGACTGATTTGTGAATGAGTCACATGAAGCTGATCAGCCAACTGTTTTTGGCTTAAATCATGGTCTTTCCGCAAATTACTCAATCGGTATGCAAGACTTGTTTCATCTTCTATTAAATCAGATGTCCCCATTGTTTCGTCACCTCCTAAACTACTTCCATTATATCTGTGCCTGTGCAGATTTGCAATTTTTTATCAAATCGTATTCTTGATTTTCATTGTACGTGAATAAATCAGGGATGCGATTTTTTCATGCTAAACTGTCGTCTTGATCGATCAGACAGAACCTTGAAAACTAAATGACCGTTCCGGAACTTTATAAACCGCCACGATTTTCTGATCAGAAAAGAGCGCTCACAAAGAGACGACACAGCGCCGAGAAGGGTTGCCTGTCAGGAAAGGAACTGGATAAAACGGCACAGCTTTAAATTCAAACTTAAATCAGGAGGAAAATAGAATGAGATTATTTGAAACAATAAAAGAAACTGTAACAGTCGGACAGGCTGCCGAATATTATGGCATGAAAATTGGAAGAAACAACATGATCTGTTGCCCATTTCATAATGACCATTACCCAAGTATGAAACTAAACACAACTTATTACTACTGCTTTGGCTGTGGTGCTACCGGAGATGTGATCCAGTTTGTTGCAAATCTATTCGGACTGAGTAACTATGAAGCCGCCAAGAAAATTGCTGTAGATTTTGGTATTACACCAGATAATCCGCCAGTAATAGCAACTCTGAAAAAGCCCGAGTACATGGAAACAAAAAGCAGACAGAAAGAATTACATGAATGCCAGAAAATGGTATGCGAATATCTTCATCGTCTGGAAAAATGGAAAGCACTGTATGCACCAGAACGACCGGATTTACCTATGGACGAACGATTTGAAGAAGCATGTGAAAATCTGAGTTATATCGAATATCTGGCAGATTATCTGACCTTTGCAGATGAAGAAGAAGGCTTTGAAGTTGTAAAATCCATGAAAGAAACAGGCTATCTGGAAGATTTGAAATATCTTTTAGGGACTCGTGATGAGGAGGATGCATATGCAGAAGAAGCAGCTTAGTAACTATCCAGTTTGGTTTGACGGAACCAATATCAATGAAGCAGCCTTTTGTGAGGAATTTCTCCATACGCACAAAATACTCTTTGCCAACAATGCATTTTTTACTCCAGAAGGGCGGATCACAGATGATCTGCCCCTTCGTGGAGAAATATTTGAAAGTCTGAAACATTATGCCATCAACAATGTTCCACGCAAAGTAACAAATATTCTGGAAGTAATGAAACTGGCAGCTTATATAGAGGATTTTCCACCAGAAGCCAATAAAATCCATCTTGCAAATGGAACGCTATATATAGATGGCTCATTTATACCTGAAAAACCGGATATTGTGCGAATGCGTCTTCCGGTCAACTATAATCCAGATGCGCCCGAAGCTGTCACATGGCTGTCATTTTTAGAACAACTGCTCTACCAGGAAGATATTCCAACTTTGCAGGAGTTTATTGGGTATTGCCTGATTCCAAGCAACAAAGGACAACGCATGATGATTATAAAAGGTAATGGTGGTGAGGGAAAATCACAGATTGGTGCTGTTCTGAACAGCTTGTTAGGCTCAAATATGAAAGACGGAAGTATCGGAAAAATTTCTGAAAACCGCTTTGCCAGAGCCGACCTTGAGCACATTTTGTTGTGCGTAGATGATGATATGCGAATGGAAGCCCTGAAACAGACCAGTTATGTGAAATCCATTGTTACTGCTCAGGGGAAAATGGACTTAGAGCGTAAAGGAAAGCAAAGTTATCAGGGGTGGCTTTTTTCCAGACTGCTTGCATTCAGCAATGGAGATTTACAGGCATTGTATGACCGTAGTGATGGATTTTACCGAAGGCAATTAGTACTGACAGCAAAGGAGAAACCTGCTGATCGTGTAGATGATCCTTATCTGGCAGAAAAAATGAAGAAGGAAGCCGAAAGTATTTTTCTCTGGGCGTTTAAAGGACTACAACGGTTAGTCCGTCAGAATTTTAAATTTACAGAAAGTCCCCGTATTAAGGCGAATCGTGAAAATGTGAAACGGGACAATAACAATGTACTGGAGTTTTTAGAATCAGAAGGATATATTCGCTTTCAGGCAGAGGCAAGTGCAAGTTCCAAAGAACTGTATGAGAGCTATCGGCTCTGGTGTGAAGAAAATTCCATGACTGCATTAAAAAATCGTAGTTTCTCAGATGCTATGATTGCTGTTCAAGCAAAATATAATCTGGAACATTGCAATACAATAAAAAATTCTGCTGGGAGACGAGTATGGGGATTTACGGGAGTAAAGGTTATTACAAAGCCGTCCTATACAGATGGTTTTATGGACGCTTCCCAGTGTACGTACGTACCGAAAGAATGGACAAATTAATCTGGTACGTATGTACGTAGTAATTCAATGTAAGTTACACATTATATATTTTTCAGGTTGGCTGTCAAAATAATATGACAGTTAGCCTGTTTTTGGGAAAGGAGGAAGTACAAATGCAAAAAGCACAATACGGTATTTTAAGATTTGCAAAATACAAAGGACCTGAAATCAGCAATATTGAAGCTCACAATGAACGGAAAAAAGAAAAATATGCCAGTAATCCGGATATAGACAACAGTCGAAGAAATTTGAATTATCATTTGATTGAACCAGTCGGGAAGTACCGGGCAGAGTCGAATCGACTGATTGAAGAATACGGATGCCGGACACGCAAAGACAGTGTACGTGTTGTTGAAGTTCTAATTACCGCTACACCAGAATTTTTCAAAGGTAAGAAAAAGAGTGAAATCAGAGCATATTTCCAAACAGCTTTGGAATTTATAAAGAAATATCAGGATTCAGAGACAATCCTTTCGGCTGTGGTGCATATGGACGAGAAAACTCCACATATGCATCTTTCTTTTGTCCCGATAACGCAGGACGGAAGACTTTGTGCAAAAGAAATTCTTGGAAATAAGAAAAAGCTGACCTGGTGGCAGGACGAGTTCTGGAAACACATGGTAGAAAAATATCCAGATCTGGAACGTGGAGAAGCCGCCAGCATGACCGGACGTGAACATATTCCACCACGACTTTTTAAAGAAGCAGCGCATCTTACCCGGCAGGCTAAGCAGATTACTGATTTACTGGAAAACACAAATTTCTTTAATGCCGGTAAAAATACAGATAAAGCAGTAGAACTTTTACAGAAGTTTTTCCCCGCAATGGAGAACTTTCAGACACAGGTTCGGAAATATGATAAGACGATTAGTTCCTTAAAGTCAGATAATGTATCATTAAAAAGGCAGACACAGGATTTAAGCAGACAGGTAAAAGAAGCAACGTCCAGCAGTATACGAAAGAAAATGGATGATGTCAGACTCAGAGCTGACTATGAAAATCTCCAGAATCTGATGAATCGTATTCCACCAGAAATACTGGAACTGGCAAAACGAGGACAATTAACCCATTCAGATCGCGAACGGTAAAATTATTTTAAAGTGGACAGACACGAAAACTGTCCACTTTTTATATGATAGTTATAGAAAATTTAAAAGAAAGGATGTGATAACCTTGCGGAAGCCAACGTATTATCTCTGGCGCAATGATTTTTCTTCACAGGAAGAATTTGAAGCTGAACGTAGGAAATATGCGGATATCGGCTTTCGGGTTGTCACATTTCTGGATGGAGATTCAAACACTAATATTCATGATGGTATTAAAGCACTGGTCAAAAATCACTGGGATAATGTGTGCTTTAACCAGTGCTTTAATTATACAAACTTGAAGTTATAGTGCAATCTTTTTCCATTTTCTAATCTTGGTTCTAAAGGTTCCGAACGGAGCAACTGTATTAACATGTATGAATTTGTATACTTCCCAGACAGCTGTTTTAGTTGCTTCGTCAGCCCATTTTCTCATATGTGGTTTAAATAATTCTTCCTCACTCAGAGAATCAATCATTACATAAATAGAGTTGATATTCTCATTCAATCTGTCTTTCAATTCTTGCAGTGACAACTGAGCATATGTATCTGTGAACCATTGATATAATTCGCCAAGCTGATTCCACTTAAAATTATCCGAAGGAGTTTTGACAGGAATACCCTTTCTTTCGTCTGATTCCCATTTAATAACAAGAGTTGTCCAGCCAACCTGATAAGCAAGATTTTCTGCCGGAGTTCGATCGACCTCATCAATTCTCTTATCTTTTAAATGCTCCGGAATATCATTAAATTCTGAAATATACTTTGCAAAGCTTTTATTTATCTCGTTTTTAAGCTCGTCTTTATTCTCATATGTTCTCAATAGTCTATCTCCTCAGCTTCCGATTTGTTGCTCACTTTTCGTATTCAAATTATACCATAAAATTGTGAACATTTCTACCGCAACTTTGGACTATATGAGAAAAGTCCGAACAGTTTTCTGCCCGGACTTCCTCGCTCAATCGTAAATCAATTCCGCTTTCACAATCTCCTCTGCCTGTGCCTTGCAAGCGTTCATCTGCCGCACCCATTCCATTTGGTTTTCGGCTTTCAGCCTTTCGGTCACGCCGTACTGCTTTGCCAGTTGCGGCACGATCAGCTCCATTCGGTTTTGTGCCGCTTCGTCAATCTCGGCGCAATGCTCAAAGAGCCTATCGGATAGCACCAGCTCATTGAACAGTATCGGGCGGTGCATTTCCAGATACGCCTTGCGGAGTCTGCCGTAGTGTCCGAGGGGCTTTGTCTTGCGGATAATGATGTTCGGGATAAGATAATCACCGTTCTGTGTGTAAGTGATATTCATGCTGTTTGTACTCCTTTCATCGGCTCTCTCTGCGGTAAACTGCTGACGGGAACGAACACTCCCTTTGCAATGTCCTCCGCACGAATGGCGGCTTTCTTGGCTTCGATTTCTGCCTTTTTTCTCCCCTTGATTTTGTCCTCGTATCGCTTCTGCGCTCCGCTGGCTTTCCGCTTCAAGTAGTTCTGATGAAGCCTGTCCTTGCGTTCCTCACGCTTGCGGATTTCCTCTAATTCTTCCGGGGTCAGCTCCACTTCTCCAAACGCCGGGGGAACGAATCGCCCAACAAAATTGAAGTAAATCTCGACCTCCTGTGTGGTCTGTATACTGCCCTTGCGGTCACGCTCATGCACAAGGATTTTCTCGATAAACTCGTTGAGCATGGCAATGGTCAGCTTGTCGAAGTTCTCATACTTATCAATCAGAGTGATAAAACGGTCAGCGTCCTTTTCGTGCGTTTCATAGCTCTTGACAGCCTTTTCCAGAGCAGAGATTTCAGCGGTAAGCTCGGCTTGCTCCTTTGCGTATTGAGCGTCCAGAGTGGCGTATCTGCTGTCGGACAGCTTTCCTAAAATGTTGTCCTCATAGATTTTACAGAGCAGGACTTCCAGCTCGGACACTCTCTGCTTTGCGGTGGCAAGGCGTATCCGCTGTTTCTTAACCTCTGCTGTCTGCTGGCTGGACTGCGCTTCCTGCACCACACGGACAAACTCGGCTCGGTCATGCTTCGCATACTCGGCAATGGCTTTGAGCATTTCAGAGACAAGGGACAGTACCACATCTTCATTGATACGGTGCTGTGTCGTGCAGAGCTTTCCAACTGGGACTTTGCTGTATTGGGAACAGGTATATTGAGAAATACGCTTGCCGTTGTTGGTACGGTGGACATACATCTTGCCGCCGCAATCGGCACAATAAAGCAAGCCTGTGAGGGGAGCTGCTTCGCCCCAGCCGTCCGGGTAGCGTCTGACATTCCCACGGATTTTCTGCACAAGGTCAAAGGTCTGCTGGTCAATGATAGGCTCATGGGTATTCTCGAAAATTGTCCATTCGTCCTCCGGGACATAATGGCTTTTCTTGTCCTTGAAGTGCTTTCGGGTCTTGAAATTGATGGTGTGTCCCAGATATTCACGCTTTTCAAGAATGTTGCAGATGGTGGAAGAACCCCAGCCGTACACATCTTTGAAAGTCTTGTTTTTGTTCACGCCCTCGCCGTGTTGGGCAAGGTAAGCAGACGGAATAAGCACCTTTTCCGATTTCAGTTTGCTGGCGATCTGATACGGACCGTAGCCGTCAATCGTCATGGCAAAGATGCGCTTGACCACATCAGCGGCTTCGGGGTCAACCAACCATTGGTCTCTGGCTTCGTTCCAGAGATAGCCGTAAATGACCGTGCCTGTGAGGTGCTTGCCGGACTTGCCTTTTGACTGGAAAGTGGAACGGATTTTACGGCTGGTGTCTCTGGCGTAATACTCGTTCATAATGTTGCGGAAAGGGGTAAAATCATCGTCCCCTCTGGCACTGTCCACGCCGTCATTGATGGCGATAAGGCGAACGTCACGCTGACGCAGGATTTCCATAATCTGACCGACTTTCAGATAGTCACGACCCATGCGACTCATGTCCTTGATACACAGGTACTCCACATTCCCGGCTTCAACCTCTTTCATCATTGCCAAAAATCCGGGGCGGTCAAAGCAGGTGCCGCTAATGCCATCGTCTGTGAAATGGACAATGTTTGTAAAGCCCTGCCGTGCGGCGAACTCCTCCAACATAGCTTTTTGATTGGAAATGGAATTGCTCTCACGCTGTTGGTCATCATCTTTGCCAAAGTCATCACGGCTCAGTCGTTCGTACAGAGCAGTGATTTTCTCGTTTTTTCTCATAACTTGCGCTCCTTTCTTCGGTTTTAGGTTGTGTGTTCTAAGAGACTTCCCAACCGCTTGATTAAGAAGTCTTTTAGAGCATACAACACCTGCAGCCAGTTTGTATTTTTTATACTGCCTTACTGCAAAGTGGTTCGGCTCGTCCCTTTCCAACTCCTCAAATAACAGATCCACAGCATTTTTAAACTCTTCATCTTCTTCCCTGGTTTCACTGGCATTGATAAATTCCAGCAAGGTTGAGAAATTCTGTTCTTCTTCTGGTGCTTCATAATAGATATAACCAATCAAAGCACAATACAGCAGACGTTCCGCTTTCGTCCAGAAATCCTCGGAAGATTTTTCTCCCTCGCCCTTGGTATTTACCATGATTGTATTTACCAGTTTCAGAATATCTTTTTCAGAACGAATGTAATGAAATGGATTATAATGCATACTCTTGGAAAAATTGATGGTATTCAGCACCTTGATTTTGTAAGGAGCCATTACCACCCTGCCATTTTTATCACGCAAAATTTTTCCGTTTTTATCTTTCTTCGGTGTCCCTCTTGCTAACATTTTACCACATTCCACGATAATCGTTCCCTTTGGATCGGTGACCACAAAACTTACATTGTCCGGCATCTGCATAAGCTGCGGTTTTACATAAAATCGAGTCTTACCGCTACCAGATCCACCTATCACTATAATATTCTTGTTTCTGGCGTACTTCGGTTTCTTTGGTCTACTGTTCATGGTCAGACGTTCCGTTTGTGTCAGCAGAATATTATTCTCAAAAACCGGATCAATAAAAGGTGCTATATCCTTTTCATTTCCCCACCTGGCAGAACCATATTCCTCACCCTGTCGAAACTTCTTTCCATTCTTTCCCTTAAAATACACCACTGCCCATATACCGACAGCTGCGATTGTTCCTGCAATCAGACTCTTCAACTTCATACTTGGCAGTAACTTCTTAAAGGCTAACGGATAATTCATAAAAAGAACTATCAGCCTGTCTACTACTGTACTGCCTCTGCAATACTGATACAGCCAGGTACATTTATTTACCACATAAAACACAACTACATACGGAATATGTAACAGAATTTGCTTTAGCACTTTCTTATTCGGGGGACGAACCTGAAAACCTTTCAGTTTTTTCTTTATATTTTTTATCCCACTCATAATGTCGGCTCCTTCTGCTTCTCTTTCATTTTTTCCCGTTCTCTCTGTTTGTCCTGGTTACGGGCTGTGATTGCCTGCTGTAATTTCTTACGGACAGATGGTTTCTTGGTTTTATTCAGTGTCTTTCCGGTAAACTCCCGAAATGCTGCTGTCATCACCTCCACATCTCTTGCCTTAAAGAAAACAAAATATCTTGGTGGATCTACAGACTTATCACGTTTTAGGCTGAAATCAATACCATATTTTTTTGCAACCTTTTCAAAAGCCTTAATGTTATTATCTGTAATCTCAATGTTGGAAAGTTGAATATTCTGCTGTGTCAGCTTCTTTAAACTCTGCTTTCCATGATATTCTTTATCCGGAGGTGCCTTTGTCTGCTGTTTTCTTGCTTTCTCTACTTTTTCTTTCTCCACTGCCGCCAGAAAACGCATCATTGCCTGTTTCAATAAACGGACTGTCACTTTTCCACCAGTGATACATAACGATACGGTTTTCTCATTTACTTCTTCCTGCAATAGAATCACTCCCTTCCTGAAAATCTAAAATTCATATATTCCCTTCGTACATATCATGCTGCACCAAAGATGAGTAATAATTGCTGATGGTCAGCGGTGCATTATATAATACTGCCAACAAATACTGACGCATATTTACTACTTTACTGGTATTTTCTTTCATGCAATGCAATACGAACCGAATATGCTCTGCATCCAGTTTTAAAAACTGGCTTTTTACTACGGATAAAGGTTTTCTGTCCCCTCCAATCCGTATAAACTCCTGTTCCGAACACACCACATCTACCATTAACCCCACAATCTCATCCAACATATGCCGGTTGAAATCATCTACGATATAGTCATATCCAATGTGTTCAAGGATAATCTGCTGATAGGCATTCCTTTCAGCTTCTTTCCTTTTCACTTCACTGGCATCTGAATAGAAAGAAAGATACTCTGTATCGTTATTCTCAGTATTACTATCCTCTATATCATTACCGGGCAGTTTACACCTGTCTGCATCGGTCATTTGTACCTTTCCTGAGAAGTCATTTTGACCTGTCCGGAAGTTCTCTTTGAACCGTTCTGGTGATACGCATTTTTTTACATAGATCCTATCGGGATTTCCCAATCCCTGTCTGACTCTCGTAATCAATCCGATTCCTTTCCGGTCATCCAGTTCCTTTAACAAGCACCGGACTTTTTTTACTCCACATCCCATAAGCCCTGCAATCTGCTCTTGCGAAAAATATATATATACTTTTCCCTCCGAATCCATCCACCGATTCTTCACAGATAACTGCATCCGGTCTAGCAATAGACCATACAACAACTTAGCTTCACAGGTCAGTTTTCCAAATACCGGACTAGTAAAGAGAATCTTGGGAATCCGATAGAACGTATACTGTTCTGCTTCCTCCCCGTAGTGATACGGGAATATGTATGTATCCTTATCCAGATTGTTTTTTCCTCTGCTCTTTTAGAATTTTAGCCATGCAATAGCCAATACAGGGATTTCTTCCATACGGACAGCCTTTGCATGGAACCCAAAACCTGTGTGCCGGATCTGGATCAGGTGGCTTTTCAGGAAGCTGATAAAAGCATCTCATCTGCCTGCATTCCTTTTTCTTTTCATTCCAGAAATAACAATATTCACAGGATTTCGGCTTGTCCTCTGCATATCTAATCGCCATCGCTTTCTGACTCCTTTCTCCTGCTCAGTTTTTCCAACATCTGATCTTCCTGTGATGCTACTCTCAGACAGCAATACATCACAAAATTAACTGCTGCAATAATTGCTACAACCGCTATAATTAATACCTGTTTCATAATACATTCTCCCTTCATTTTTCCTAGTATTAACCAGAAAGAGAGCATTTATGAATCTTTTTCGTCCATAAATGCCCTCTTAACTAACTGATTTTTATTTCTTCTTTCTTGCCACCCATACCGCTGACACTACACCTGCCATACCTGCTACTGCAAGCAGAATCCAAAGCAGCATATGTGTATCATCTCCGGTTTTCGGTGTATCTGTTACCTGTGTAGATGGTGTTTCCGGTGCTGATGTTTCTTCCGGTTTTACCTCATCTTTCATCACAACTTTCTGAATCTCTCCGGTATCTTCCACTGTGAACTTCACGTCCTCAGCTACCAGATAGCCCTCAGGGGCAGACTCTTCCCGAAGTGTATACTCCCCGATCGGAAGCATTTCAATGTAATGCGGTTTTTCCTCAGAAGTCCAGCTCTCTACCGTTTTACCGTCTTTGTCGAGAATTGTCAGTTTTGCGCCCGGCAGTTCTTTACCAGAAATATCCGTCTTGGAGATTTCCACCTTGGTCACATCGTCTTTCATCTCGATTTTCTGTGCTTCTGCGTTATCTTTAACGGTAAATGTAATGCTTTCCGCTGTCACAAAACCGTCTGCCGGTTTTGTTTCTGTCAGGGTATACTTCTGTCCGACTACCAGTTCTTTGATGATATGAGCTTCTTTGCCGGAAGTCCAGGAATCTACAACCTTACCGCTTTCATCCGTTACCTGTAACTTGGCACCTTCCAGCTCTTTTCCGTCTGTCAGGGAAGTCTTGGTAATCTCGATTACTGTCGGTTCATCCTCAAAAGTAAAGGAGTATGATACTTTTTCCTTTTCTGCACCTTCGTACTCAAATGTAAACTCCTGTGTTTCATCCGTCGTTGCAAATCCAGGTGCCGGGGAAGTTTCCTTGATATAATACTCAAAACCAATCGGTAAATCTGCTGTAAAAGTCAGTTTGCCGTCTTTATTCGTTGCCAGTTCTTCAATCACAGTATCCGCTTCCAGAATAACTTTTCCGTCTGCTCCTGTAATATCATTCTTAGCACAAAGGGCAAATACTGCACCTTCCAGTACACGATCAGAATCTTTCTCTTTTTCACAACTTCCACTTCCGCTTTCTGGCGGTTGTTCTGCCAGTCAGCAGAGTAAGTGACTTCTGCAGTATCCTGGTCACGATATGTCAGATCAATCTCTCTTGCCTCATTATCCAGTACAAAACCATCCACTGTAGCTTTTTCTTTGACATAATATTTGCCAAGAGGAAGTCCTGATAACTTTGCAATGCCGGTATCATCCGTTGTAATGGTTGCTACCAGTTCGTCTTTTTTATAATAATCTTCACTTTCTCCGTCAGCAGATTTCACGTCCTCTAAAGCAAATACTTCAAAGGTAACATCTTTCAGACTGCCTGTTACATACTGGAATAAATGGCTGATCCATCCTCCAACAGAATCCAATGCCGTTACTTTATCCAGAAACTCTCCATTTTTATTGATGATGATCGTTCCTGCCGGCACATCATCTTTCATTTCCACTTTCTGGATTTCCCCGGTATCTTCAATCGTAAATGTGATTTCTTCTGCCTTGAGGTATCCATAAGGAGCCATTTCTTCCCTGAGAGTATAGGTTTCCCCTACAGTAAGCCGTTCAATCATATGCTGCTCACCTTTTACAGACTTCCATGTATCAACTACATTGCCATCTTTGTCCAGTACCGTAAGAGTAGCACCAGATAATTCCACGCCAGTAGTCAGATCAGACTTGGAAACCACAACTTTTGTAGGCTGATTCTTAAATACAGACGATAACTGCACGACCTTAACATCCTGTCCCTGGTACTCTGCTTTTACTTCCAGAACTTCATCTGAAGATACATAGCCATTCGGCGCTGCCAGTTCTTTGATATAATACTCTCCAAATGGCAGATCCTGTGTAAATACAGCTTTTCCATCTTCTCCGGAAACAGCTTTTCCAAGAAGTGTGTCTGCTTTCACAATCACAGTTCCATGAGCTTCCATATCATTCTTCGCATAAAGTCCAAATTCTGCCCCTGCAACTGCTTTTTCTGTATCAGCATCCTGTTTTTCCACCGAAATTTCTACCTTCTGGCGTTCATTCTCAAAAGTAGCTGTCTGCTCAATGACAGGTGTTTCCTGATCTTTGTAAGTAAAAGTGACTGTCTGTGCTTCGCTGTTTAAAACAAATCCTGTTGGCGCAGACGTTTCCACAATCTTATAACTTCCAAGTGGAAGATTCTTCAGGACCGCTTTTCCCTCTTTATCGGTTGTAACAGTTTTTACAAGTGTTCCGGCTGCATATTCCAAAATACGGTTTCCATTGTCATCTTTCTGGAAATCAGCGGTATAAATATCCTCCGCAGCATAAATGGCAAACTCTGCTCCTTCCAGATTTTCTGTCTGATATGTAAAATCATCCTTGAATCCGTCCAGAACTTCGCCCTTTTTCACGATAGTCAGTTCTCCCTTAACTGGATGGTTCTCATAAATTGCTTCAATGATCACATCCCCGGAAGTTCCATCCATCTGATATGCAGTATTAGAATCAACTGTTACCTCATAATAATTTTTATTCAATGTGTAACCGAACGGGGCATTCACTTCCTCAATACGGTAATTTCCGATTTTCAGATTCTGCGGAAGAATCAAATATCCCTGCTCATCTGTAAAATAAGATTTGTGCTTAACCGTTGTCGGATAGGTTGTAACCTGCTCCACATACTTCTTATGATCCAGGTCATAAATCTTAAACTCTGTATTTTTCTGTAATACTGGTTTCTTAGTTTCATCATCCTGTTTGATGATTTTCAGCTTCGCTTCAAACTCATCATCCAGAAGTACTCTCCACGTCTGTGGCTGGTTCGGATTATCTCTGTGATACGCACTGTAAAATCAGCTACCGGAGTATAATTGTGAGGAGTTTGTAGTTTCACGCACAATATAAGTTCCATATGGAAGTGCGATACTGCAAGCATAACCCTTTTCGTCTGTGAACATTTCTGTTGCACCATTTTCCCCGATCACAACTGGTGTTGCAGAAGCAAACTCATAGTTTCCGTCTGCTTTCTTTGTCAGGGAAGATTCCAGATATGCCGTAAATCCGGCACCTTTCAGCAGATCAGCATCTGTTTTTCCATTATTGGCTGCTTTGATGATCTGGAACGGCTGTTTCATTACCTGCTCCAGTGAAGTGCAGTCACGTTTAACCTCTGCTACCAGATCGCCTTCATAATTGCAGACCAGATCATGTTCTGTTTCGTCTGCCAGATAACCCACTGACGGACTAATCTCTTTCACATAGTAATCTCCAAGATACAAGCCATCTACAGAAGCCTGTCCATTCTTATCTGTTGTAAGAGTAGCAACCTGCTCCCCGGCTTTATAGATCACACCGGTAATACCGTCCGGATGAACAATATCATTACGGGCGTACAGTCCATAAACTGCTTTTTCCAGTGTCGCATCTCCCTGTGCAACCGCCTGTTTTGTTTCCGCATCTCTCTTTTCCAGAGAAATCTTTGCTTTGACTCTCTCATTTACAAATGTATGAGTGAATGAAACTTTCGGCTCACTGTCACTGGTATATGAAAACTTAAATGTATAAACATCTTTAGAATTTCTCAAATATCCCTGTGGTGCCTGTTCCTCTTTGACTACATAAGAAAATCCAATCGGAAGATCTGCGTTAAATGCCGCTTTTCCATCTGCTCCTGTCGTTAATTTTTCAATCAATGTGCCTTTCTTCACTACTACATTTCCGTCTGCGTTGGCAATATCACTGCCAGCATACAGAGCAAACACACCTCCAGATAACGGATTTTCGGTATCCTTGTCTTTCTTTACAACACTCACATCTGCCTTCTGTCTGTCATTTGTGAATGTCACATCAGAAAAGACTACTTCCACATTCTGTCCAGCATAGGAAAGTGTAACTGTCTTTTCCTCTCCAGCATTATAAAAGTTCTCCGGTGCCTGCATTTCTTTGACAACATAAGTTCCAAGATGCAGATTTTTCAGGATACAAGCACCGTTTTCGTCTGTCGAAAGGTTTTCTTTCACAAGATCGCCTTTGCTGTAAATCTTCGCACCATAGGCAGAGATAATATCTTCTCCTGCATATACATTATAAACAGCACCTTTCTGACGTCTGTTTTCATACTGGAATACTGTACCATTCTCGCTGACATCTGCCCCTGCAAGAACCTGTCCTTCTTTATATACAGTCAGTTCGCCAAGCTGCTCTTTATCCGGTACCGTTGTTGTCGTGGTCTTACTTGCTACCAGCTTCACATTGTAAGCGGTTGTATTTACCACATAACCTTTCGGTGCTGTGATTTCTTTCAGATATACCGTATCCTGTGTTTTTACAATCGTTGCAGAAGATTTGCCATTGCTGTCTGTTTCCGGCATTGTAGTAATCAGATTTTTGCAATCTGCATCACTGTAAATACCAAATACGGCTCCTGCAAGGTTTACATCTGCTGCTGAATCTTTCTTCATAACTTCTACAGTTGCAAGTTCAATCCAGGATACTTTAAAATCCACGTATTTTTCATCATCCACGCCTTCACCAAACACCAATGCCAGATCCTGATTTCCAGATCCTGTAGAAATCTTATAAGCTGAATAATCTTTAGTAATGCTTCCTTTCATTGTTGTAGACCAACTCTCTGCCACATCACTTACCTGTGTCAGTGGTGCTGATAGATAAAACTTCGTACCACCGCAGATTTCTACATTTGCTCCAGCTTTGCTTGTTTTTCCTGTTGACAGGTTATGAAGTTTTACACCTGCAGGGAGTTTCATAGTAATTGTCTGTAATGCATCTGCCTTAAATGTTATATCCTTTGTTCTCTGACTGTTACCCTCTACATAGGCTTTTACGTTTGCATCTGAAAAAGACATTGCCACTGATGGAATATCCGGTTGAGAAACGCAATAATTATAAAGTTTCTTTGCAAGATTCTGTGCAGTGCTGTTTGCACCTGAAAAAGCGTCCCCACTACCATTTGCATAAGATGCTGCAAGGTGTACCAGAATAAATCTGGCTCCGGCACTTAAATTGCCGTATCCATTCTCTTCTGTGAAAAATCCATCATCTCCAGAAGCTTTTGTGCCATAATAACATACCTTAGCAAGTGCTTTTCCATCTCCCACCTTATTGATTGTATAAGTTCCACTTCCTGGTCCCGGCTTAGATGGCTGTACACAGTATGCTGTGGCAGATACATTACCAAATTTCACAGTATACTGATAAGTAAGGTAACTACCATATCCATAATCTGCGTAACGATACATGGTTCCCCTTGTAACAGAAACCTGCTGTGAACTTCTTGCATTTCCTGCAGAAGCCATAAAGGTTACGGTTTCTCCTGCATCCATTGCATACAGATCAATTCCATTTGTTTCTGCCTGTTCCAGCACTTCAGGCACCGTAAGTTCAGTTTCCGTATCAACTGTGTTTTCCTGGTGCGACTCTGAATCGTCATCACTCTGCTCTGTATCTCCAGTGCCACTATCATCGTCCACTGTAATTTCAGAAGACTCTCTGACTGCATTTCTGTTTCAGGTTCTTTACAGTGATATTTCTGCTGATTCTGTAAGATGGATGACCACTTACCGGCTCTACCGCATATACTGCCTTGTAGGTGTCCGGTGTATGTGTATCGAAATCAGCTCCGGATTCATTTTTTAGCTTCATGGAACATGATTTTCATTTTACTCTCATCCACTCCGTCAATACCGGACAGATCTACTTCCACTTCAAATTCTGCTCCATAAGACAGCTCAATATCGTTTACAGTTACAATTTCATCTGAATCAAGTAAATCCTGGACATCTTTTAATTCCGGATGCTGTTTCATCTGTGTGATAAAACGCAGCGCGATCGGTTTTACTGCCGCACCTGAATAGCCGGAGATGGATGATTTACCGTTGACTACCGGCATGGCAGTCATATTTTCCACATCAATATTTGTGATGGCTTTTACTGTATTGATGGCAGCGATTCCCTTGGCTCCGCTTCCATGGCAGCGATTGCAGGAATCTCCATGTTTCCGATATTTGGAGTCATCTTTGCAATGACCGGAAGATGAGTGGCACCGGAAACAACCTCGCAGTATCTGCGCAC
>ENA-OQKD01000186-OQKD01000186.1-human-gut-metagenome-genome-assembly--contig:-NODE-186-length-17274-cov-3.475943_pt1 | contig 17274 bp, 16 predicted proteins | sample MGYA00242775_ERZ504792 | MGnify/ENA primary metagenome ERZ504792 (study PRJEB26092, sample SAMD00036401) | human gut metagenome | host: Homo sapiens | study: EMG produced TPA metagenomics assembly of...
CCGCCATAAATTCATCCATAACAAGTACGTCATAGATCCGCCGGAAACTTTTCTCAAGACCTCATTCCACAGAGCTTCATATAGCTTCTTTACCTCGTTTTTTTTCTTTTCTGTCAGTGTTTTATAGAAACCGTAGATTTCTCCAGATGTAAAACTTCAATGTCCGAAATGCTGTCGAGAATGTTTAATTCTCCCGAATTCTCATTTTTAGAAAACGTGCAAAAAGCACTTCTTTTTGCAGCCCGCAGCTCTGACCGCCAGCCCGACGGCTGAGGACGTCTTTCCTTTGCCGTCTCCACAATAAATATGAATCAAACCTCGTTCCATCGTCTTTTACCTCTCTGTAAAAATCCTTTATATTTTACCACAAATATACACTCTGTGACAACATTTTGTGTTATACTAAGCTGAATCGGTATACACCGTACATAAAAATAACTTTTCCGTATTTATATTATCGGAACTGTCTTTATGAATGTAATATCAAAAACTATGATTAAATGATAAGGAGGAGCATTATGAACTTTACTTTTGCCCACAACAACTTAAATGTCTACGATCTGGATGCATCTTTGCGATTTTATAAAGAAGCTCTCGGTCTTACTGTCACACGTACAAAAGAGGCTGACGACGGCAGCTTCAAACTTGTTTATCTCGGTGACTCGACAACTCCTCACAAACTCGAACTGACATGGCTTCGGGATATGGACCGCCCTTACAATTTGGGAGATAACGAGATCCATCTTGCATTTGAAACCGATGATTTTGATGCGGCACACGAAAAACACAAAGAGATGGAATGCATCTGTTTTGAGAATCCGGGGATGGGGATTTATTTCATTTCCGATCCTGACGGATATTGGCTGGAGATCGTACCTAAAAATTTATAATATTAAAAAGGGCAGTTTTTTATGATCGCTGAAAAACCCGGCGCACAGAGACGCCGGGTTTTCCGATTTCCAAAAAATATATTATACAAACTATGTCCGAAAGGAGTTTTCTATGGAACATTATACATTGCCCCATCGGCACAATCAGTCAATGTCTCAGTTAACTGAGTCATTTACCGAATATTGAAGAGTTTCAGACGACCGCAGATATATTTAAACAACTAAGCGATCCTACCCGCATCCGCATCTTCTGGATCTTGTGCCACTGCGAAGAATGTGTTATCAACATCGCTTCTATGATGGAAATGAGCAGTCCTGCCGTCGCGCATCATTTACGTCTGCTTCGTTCAAGCGGTCTGATCGAATCCCGCAGGGACGGAAAAGAAACATATTACCGTGCCGTCGACTCGTAAAAAACACAAACGCTTCATCATATGATCGAAAAGATCATGGATATTTCCTGCATAAACAAAGACGTATAAATCAAAATTTAACTCAGATCTATAGATTTTGAACTCTAAGCGCCCTGACTGCATTTAAGACCGCAATGATCATAACCCCTACGTCGGCAAAGATCGCAAACCACATATTTGCAATTCCAAGAGCGCCAAGTCCAAGACAGGCAAATTTAATTGCCAAAGCAAATATAATGTTTTGATATACGATTCTCAGACATTTTTGAGAGATTTTAATCGCTTTGGAAATCTTTAACGGATCATCGTCCATCAACACTACATCTGCCGCTTCGATTGCCGCGTCCGATCCCATTGCCCCCATTGCAATTCCGATATCCGCCCGAGTCAGTACCGGTGCGTCATTAATGCCGTCACCTACGAATACAAGCTTTTCTTTTCCTTCTTTTTCCAAGAGCAGTTCTTCTACTTTTTGTACTTTATCTCCGGGGAGCAGTTCACTGTACACTTGATCGATTCCCAAAGTTTTTGCCGTCTGCTCGGCAGCTTTCCGCGAATCCCCGGTAAGCATGACTGTTTTTTTGATCCCTGCTTTTTTCAATTCCGCAACCGCTTCTTTGGAATGTTCTTTCACAACATCGGAAATCACGATATGCCCTGCATACTTTTTATCAATCGCCATATGGATGATCGTACCTGCCGTATGGCATTCATGATACTTCAAACCGAGTTTTTTCATCAGCTTGTCGTTACCTGCCGCAACTTCATGACCGTCCACGACGGCTGTAATCCCATGACCGCTGATTTCCCGGATATCCGAAACCCTGTTTCTGTCAATTTCCTTTCCGTATGCTTTTTGCAGACTTTTGCTGATCGGATGTGATGACGCACATTCTGCAAGCGCCGCATATTCTAATAATTTTTCTTCTTCCAGTTCATTGTGATGAACCGCGCTTACTTCAAAAGCGCCTTTTGTTAAAGTTCCTGTTTTGTCAAACATAACATATTTTGTCTGAGACAATGTTTCCATATAATTAGAGCCTTTGATCAACACTCCTGCTTTGCTTGCCCCGCCGATTCCCGCAAAAAAGCTAAGAGGAATACTGATCACAAGTGCACAGGGACAACTAATCACAAGGAATGTAAGAGCTCTGTAAATCCACACGCCCCACTGAGCCGCCTGTCCGAGAAAGACCATCTCTATTACCGGAGGCAAGAGTGCCAGCGCCAATGCCCCGTAGCAAACTGCCGGAGTATACACTTTGGCGAATTTGGAGATAAAATGTTCGGATTTTGATTTCCTGGAACCGGAATTTTCCACAAGTTCCAAAATCTTAGACACCGTTGATTCTTCAAACTGTTTCGTAGTCCGAACTTTCAGTACTCCCGTCATATTAATACAGCCGCTGATCACCTCTTCTCCCTGACGCACATCACGCGGAAGGCTTTCTCCTGTCAAAGCGCTTGTATTTAAACTGGAGCTTCCTTCGACGACAATCCCATCAAGCGGAACTTTTTCACCCGGCTGTACTACGATGATACTTCCTATTCCGACTTCATCAGGATCTCTTTTTTCCAGTTTCCCGTCACATTCTACATTTGCATAATCCGGTCGGATATCCATTAATGCACTGATATTTCTGCGGCTTTTCCCGACTGCATAACTTTGGAACAACTCTCCGATCTGATAAAACAACATTACCGCGATTGCCTCGTTATAATCGCCGCTTTTTGAATAGACGGCAAGAGCAAAAGCTCCGATTGTTGCGACTGCCATCAGAAAATTCTCGTCAAACATGCGCCGGTTCAAAATACCTCTGCCTGCCTTTTTCAAAATATCGTATCCTATGACTAAATATACTGCTAAATAAAGTGTGAACCGCAAAATTCCCGTTACAGGTACAAAATTCAATAGAATAACACCAAATGCCGCTGCCATGATCCTCGTCAACATTTTTTTCTGTTTTTTACTCATTACACCTTGCATCCTCCTCGCTATTTAATATACACATATGTTCATTCGTTCATATGTTGTATATAAATCTGCGCCCTTTGCCATCAGCATATCGGGCGCTCCTTTTTCTTTTTAGCCACTTTCATTCAATCTTTGAGAAGTTTCTTAAAATTCAATTTCACAATCCGGCTCTATTTTTTTGCAGGCTTTCAGCACATCTTTCATAACCGACTTCGGCTCTCGCCCATCCTCGAACTGTACAGTCATTTTCTGTGTCATGAAATTCACCACCGCATCTTCTACTCCGCCGGTCTTTTTCGCCGCATCTTCCATCAGATTCGCACAGTTTGCACAATCTACTTCAATTTTATAAGTCTTTTTCATATTAAATACCTCTTTTCTTTTAAAATCTTTTTATTTCAACAATTAAGCATTTATTTAATTGTTATGCTTTTACTATACACCTATCTTTTTTCTCTGTCAATCCTTAAAAATGAAATCTATTAAAAAAAGCAGGAGCTGTAAAATTCACAACTCCTGCGATCGACCTATGTATTATTTCACTTGATTTTATACATCTTATCATAACTTACCGACTGACTTTGTACGCCTAGCGACGAACATAAACCATTCCTGCCTGTACCGGTCCTATCTTAACATTCTCTCCCGGCTGAGGCGCATGGATCATCATACCGTTTCCAATGTAAATACCGCAATGATCCCAGTTCGTACATACATCGCCCGGCTGAGGATCACTGACGCGAGGCCATCCCATAAATGTATACGTTGTTCCTACACGTCCATAACCGCCTGTCAGACAATATCCTACAAGTCCCGAGCAGTCAAAAGAGTTCGGTCCTGTCGCTCCCCACACATAAGGGAGTCCGATACATCCATATGCACGGTCTACAATAACATTTCCCGTTACCGGATCGTACGGCGCCGCTCCTGAACCGCCTGAACTTCCGTTATTCGGATTGGAAGGTGTCACCGGCTGTTCCGGAGTCACATTGTTCTTTGCTTCCTCTTCCCGTCTGCGGCGTTCTTCCTCTGCTTTTCGTTCCTCTTCGGCTTTTCTTGCAGCTTCCTGGATCATGCCGTCCAAATTGGTGATCTCATCTTTTTTAGAATTGATCGTCTCGGTCAGAGTCGCCTGCTCAGCCTCGTACTCTTTTTCCGTTGCTTCCAGATTCTTTTGCTCTTCTTCAAGTGTCTTCTGCAAATTTTCAATCTCTGTTACTGTATTTGTATATTCTTTCAGTTGTTCACGATCATATTCATGCATCTTCTGCGAATACTCTGCCTGACTGAGCATGCTCGACATATCGCCGGATGTCATAACTTTCTCGACTGTAGCGCTGCCTGTTCCGGATTCGTACATAAACTTAATCCGCTTTTTCATCGCCTCATACTGTTCTTCTTTTTTTTCTTCCGCAGCTTCCAGATCTGCCTGCGCCTGAATAATCGCCTCACCTGTCTTAATCAGCTTAAGTTCCAGTTCATTCGCCTTTTGGATCAATGTATCAAACTGCGTCTGAAGATTAGAAAGCTCGCTTTCCGCTTCTGTTTTCTGATTTTTCAAATTCTCCGCATCTTCTGCCGGATTTGCAAACACAGGCGTCACTGCTAATGAGCAAGCCAAAGCCGCCGTCAGAAATGTGCTATGTACCTTTTTTAATCTCATACTGCCACCTTTCCTCATTTTATTATCTATTTCCCCACATAACAGCATCATACAACACAACCGTCCGCTTTTCAACAAACTTAATTAAAAAAATGAAAAACATCTGTCGGAAACTTGTACTGTAATAGATGCCAATCAAAAAAATGCAGGTTTTTCTTCTTATTTTACGATTCACTATCGAATAAATAATAACAAATCACCCGCATTTTTTCAACACTTTTTAATATTTTTGTAACATTTCAAATGTTTTGTATCATTTTTCTTTATTTATTACCATTCACTGTTTCCTATATACAACAAACTCATATTTCATCAGCCATCGCTCGATCGCTTCTTTCTCGCCTCGGACTGTTCCCTGAACCATCTCGGGTTTTCCGCCGCCGCGTCCGTCGAATCTTTTATTAAACTCTTTCGCCATTTCACGTACATCTTGTTGACGGCTTCCCAACACATATCGATACCCGTCTTTTTCATTTCCAAAGAACACTGCGCAAATACAATGCCCTGCGTCTAAAACATAATTCATCAACATACGCATGGAATCACCGCCGAATTCTTCCGTAAAAATGCAAACTGCATCTTTACTTTCCGAAATCATGTCCGCATACGCTTTCACTAGGCGCCGCTCTTTTTCTGCAAGTTCATATTTCAGCTGATTCGTCTCTTCTGCCAAATGCGCAACCGCATCTGCAATCTCATTTTCTTTCGCACAAAGAAGCCTGGAAATTTCTTTTGCCTGCGCTTCCTTTCTCACATAATCCGAAAACGCGCGGACTCCGCACAGCATAGTGATCCGCACTCCGCCCTTATAACGCTGCGCTTGAACCAGCTTGATCAGTCCGATCTCTCCTGTATACGTCACATGAGGAGCACAGCAGGCACAGCAGTCATACCCCGGAATTTCTATAATACGTACCTGCCCCTCGATCTCGATCTTACTCCGATATTCTATCTGAGACAGTTCCTCCTTCTTCGGATAATGCGTAAATACTTTCAGGTTTTTCCACACAGCTTTATTTGCCTCCGCCTCGATCCGGCGAAGTTCCTCTTCTGTGATCTCACCGTCAAAGTCCATCGTACAGTCCTCACTGCCAAGATGGAAGCCGACATTATTATACCCGTATGCGGCGTGGATCAGCCCTGAAACGATATGCTCTCCCGTATGCTGCTGCATCTTCATAAAGCGTTCTTCCCAGTCGATACTTCCTTTCACCGCAGTTTTGGCTTCAATGAAACCGTCCGTTATATGAAAGATACGCCCGTTCCTTTCACGGACATCGAGCACTTGAACTTTCTTTCGAGCCGTTTCATCCAAGCCGCACGTATCATCGTCTGCCATATATAGCACTCCCGTATCGGCATACTGACCTCCGCCTTCCGGAAAAAAGGCTGTCCTGTCAAGTTCTATTTCATAATATTCGCCTGCTTTTCCGTCCAGCCTGCCAAACGAATCCTTCACCTGCTGCCTTTTTGCTCTGACACACGAAAGAACTTCTGCATCGAACTTTGAAAGATGACTGTCTTTATAAAACAGTTTTTCCGTCATTTTTCCATTACATCCTTTCCGGTGCTTCAAATCCAAGCAGGTCAATGCACGTCTCCAACACGCGCTTTGTCAGTCCGAGGAGCGCAATATAACCGGAACGTTTCTCTTCGTCTTCCTCGGAGAGGATCTTCGTCTCATGATAAAACTTATTAAATTCATTCGCGATCTCATAAATGTAAGCGCACAATTTATGCGGAGCAGTCTCTTCGCATACTGCCTCAAACACATCGTTGAACTTCAAGACTTGAAGCATAAGCGCCTTCTCATATACATTTCCCGACGGACAGATCGAAAGTTTCTCTGCGCTTCCTCCGTTTTCCTTATACTTTGCCAAAATGGACTTAATACGCACGATTGTATAAAGAATATACGGACCTGTATTTCCCTCAAATGAAGTAAATCTGTCTACGTCGAATATATAATCTTTGCCTGCCTGATTCGACAGATCTCCATATTTAATTGCCGCAAGTCCGACTATGCGGGCCGTCTTTTTCGCTTCTTCTTCCTCCACTGTACGATTATCCATAATTTTCTTATACATTTCATCGTTAATTTCGCGGATCAGATTTTCAAGACGCATAACGCCGCCCTCACGGGTTTTGAACGGTTTTCCGTCTTTCCCGTTCATCGTACCGAATCCGAGAAATTCCAATCTTGTATTCGGGCTCACGATCCCCGTCTTTTTTGCACAGCGGAACACCTGTGTAAAGTGAAGTTCCTGACGTTTATCTACTACATAGATAACTTCGTCCGGCTGATAATCTTCTTCCCTTTGTACAAGTGTTGCAAGATCTGTCGTATCATAGAGCGCCGCTCCGTCTGACTTTAAGATCATACACGGAGGAACTTCTTTTTTATCCGACTCTTCCTGAACATCGACCACAAGAGCGCCCTCGTCGTAACGCGCATAGCCTTCTTCTTTTAACATCTGTACCATATCAGGTATATATTTCTGCGCGTCCGCCTCGCCTTTCCAAAGATCAAATTCTACATTCAGTCTCTCATAATTTTTCTTAAGATCTGTAACCGAAACAATCATGATGTGATTCCAAACCGCTCTGTATCCTCTGTGGCCGTTCTGGAGCAAATATGTCGCATGCAACGCTTCTTTCCTGTATTCTTCGTCTTCTTTTGCATATGAACTTGCTGTCGGATATATCTCCTCCAGTTCGCCGATCGTAAACGGAGCTTCCGCCGGATATTCTCCCGTAAAATTTTCATCAAAATACGGCAGCTCCGGTTTGCGTTTCTTTAATTCCGTGATGATAAGTCCCATCTGATATCCCCAGTCTCCCAGATGAATATCACCGATCACTTTGTTTCCTTTAAAACGAGTAATCCGTTTTACGCTTTCGCCGATAATTGCAGAACGCAGATGTCCTACATGAAGCGGTTTCGCAACATTCGGTCCGCCGTAATCTATCATGATCGTTTTTGGTTCTTCCGCTTCTTCTACTCCGAGTTTTTCTGTTTCTGACATTTGATTTAAATAATCCGCAACACTTTGCGGAGCAAGTTTCAGATTGATAAATCCCGGCTTTACAACTTCTACCGTCTCAAAATAAGAACTTTCCTTTAAATATACCGCCACATCTTCCGCAATCATAAACGGGGCTTTTTTATATTTCTTTGCTCCTGCCATCGCGCCGTTGCACTGATATTCGCACAAATCGGGACGATTTGAAAGAGTTACTTTTGCAAGTTCTTTATCATAACCGGCTTTTTCAAAAGCCGCTTCCATTTCCGTTGTGATCAATTCCAACATTGTTTTCAATTTTTCCACACTCCTTTATATAGAAACTCTTTATCATATGAATGCTATTCTAACATGTATCAGTTTTCACGGCAACAAACAACTTGAAAACACTTTACATTTTGCTTACTTTATGCTAGGATAATTAAAGTTGTTTAACACAACGATGCGTCTGTAGCTCAGTGGATAGAGCAATGCCCTCCGGAGGCATGTGCGACGGTTCGACTCCGTTCAGACGCTTTTTTCATGCTCTTTTACAATCCGTTCTTTCATATCAGGATCAAATTTCCCTGCCCGAAGCATCTCAATTTCATATTTATAAGGAGCATATGATTTCTTTGGATTTTCCACAGATGGTATATATGGCGTCTCAAGTATTTTCGGAACATCCCTAAAGTCCGCATGATGAACGATATAATTGATCGCTTCAAAACCGATATGTCCGAATCCGATGTTCTCATGCCTGTCCTTTGCAGCGCCTGGAACATTCTTACTGTCGTTAATATGAAATACGGCAATCTGATCTTTTCCTATAATACGATCGAACTCTTCTATCACATCATCAAAATGATGAATAATATCATACCCACTGTCGCTCGTATGACATGTATCAAAACAAACTCTCAATTTATCGCTATATTTTACCCCGTCGTAAATCCTGGCTAATTCTTCAAACGTACGACCGATCTCCGATCCTTTCCCCGCCATTGTTTCTAACGCCACACAACAATCCATATCCTGCGTAAGAACTTCGTTTAGTCCTTTTATGATCTGCTCTGTTCCTATGCTGACTCCTTCTCCTACATGGGCTCCCGGATGCAGAATCAACGTATGGCTTCTGCAGCTTACCGTACGGTCTATCTCCTTTGCGAGAAACTCAACCGCAAGAGAAAATGTTTCCGGCTTTACCGCATTGCCTAAATTAATAATATACGGAGCATGAACAATGATCTCCCGAATCCCATGCTCCCTCATATATTCCCATGCAGGATCAATATTCAATTCTTCGATTTCTTTCCGCCTCGTATTTTGAGGCGCTCCCGTATAAAACATAAATGTATCCGCCCCGTAAGATACTGCTTCTTTTGCAGAACCAAGCAGCATCTCCTTACCACTCATTCCGACATGTGAACCTATTTTCACAATGTTATCCTCCAATCTATATTTTTATAAGCTTTGCAAACAAAGCAAACATTTTTCTGACTCCTGCAGTATCAAACTGCACCGTCACCTCATAATCTCTTCCACCCTCTTTAATCTCCGTCACCGTGCCGTCTCCAAACTTTACATGCCGTACACGATCTCCGACTCCGTAAGAGAGTCCCTCCGACTTTTTCGCCATCAGTCCGCTCCCCTTTTGGATCGCGGCAAATGCCGGTTTCTGAGCATACGCAGATCTTTTGTATCCACTGACCTCGGACGAATACGTCCTCTTCTCTCCCAAAGAAACATTTTGAGAAAAACCGCCTTCTCGCTTTCCTGTATCAATCAATGCAGAAGGCATCTCTTTAATGAAACGGGACATACTGTTATATTGTCTCTCACCTCTGACCAAACGCATACGCGCGCAGGTAAGAGTCAATTTTTCTTCAGCGCGGGTCACGCCCACATAACAAAGTCTTCGTTCCTCCTCCAACTCTTCCGGATCATCTCCGCTGATCGACATATAACTTGGGAACAATCCGTCTTCCATTCCCGCAAGATATACATGTGGAAATTCCAGACCTTTCGCACTGTGAAGAGTCATAAGGATCACGTAATCCCGATCTTCCGCTACGCTGTCGATATCAGCGACAAGAGCCACCTCTTCAAGGAAACCGCTCAGCGTCGGTCTTTCTCCTCTGTCACTGCAGCTTTCCTCATATACGGCCGCCTTACTGACAAGTTCGTCTATATTCTGCACTCTTGCTTCCAGTTCCTCAGGATCATCCGCTTCCAGACTTTCCGTATACCCTGTCTTCTCGATCACTTCCGTCAGAAGATCTGTCACCCCGCTCTCTTCCGATCTTCCTTTAAAATATTCGATCAAAGCTGCAAATGAATCAAGTTTCGATGCGCTGCGTCCGATCCCGGGAATAAGGTCCGGAGCTGAAAGGGCATCATAAAACCCTATTCCTCTCGCAGCAGCCGACTCCTGAATCCGATTAATCGTTGTCAAACCGATCCCCCGTTTCGGAACATTAATAATCCTTCTCACAGCCAGATCGTCTTTTCCGTTATCAATCGTTTTTAAGTATGACAAAATATCCTTAATCTCTCTTCGGGAATAAAAATTGATGCCTCCGACAATCTTATACGGAATATTCATCGCGACAAACTTTTCCTCAAGAAGACGCGACTGCGCGTTCGTTCGGTATAAAACTGCATGATCACTGTAATTTGCTCCCTGTGCCGTTTCGTCCTTAATATCCTCTGCAATAAACTGCGCTTCGTCATATGCCGTATCAAACTGCCGCAGACGGATCTTCTCCCCTTTTTCATTATCAGTCCAAAGAGTCTTTTCTTTTCTGCCTTTATTGTTGCGGATCACACTATTCGCAACTTCCAATACATTCCCGACAGAGCGGTAGTTCTGTTCCAGTTTAATTACTTTTGCATCTGAAAATTCTTTTTCAAAATCCAAAATATTTCGTATATTAGCTCCGCGGAACTTATAGATCGACTGGTCGTCATCGCCGACCACACACAAATTCCTATACTTTCCCGCAAGCAGGCTGACAAGCCGAAACTGTACGGTATTCGTGTCCTGATATTCGTCAACCATGATATATCTGAAACGTTCCTGATAATTCTCCCTCACATCAGGCTGCGTTTCCAGAAGCTGAACTGTCTTTACAAGCAGATCGTCAAAATCCAACGCATTATTCGCCCGCATCTGCGCCTCATATTCTTTATAGACTTTTGCGATCTTAAGCTGTACAAAATCTCCTCCGGCATTCAATTCAAACTCTTCCGGAAGGATCATCTCGTTTTTAGCAGAAGAAATTACCGATAAAAGCATCCTTTCTTTAAACCGCTTTGTATCAATATCTGTCTTACGACATACTTCTTTCATCAGCGTCTTCTGATCATCCGTATCATAAATCGTAAATCTGTTGTCATATCCGAGACGATCTATGTATCTTCTTAAGATCCGTACACACATGGAATGAAACGTACTGACCCAAATACTCTCTGCTCCGATCCCGACAAGGCTGTCTACTCTCTGACGCATCTCTTCCGCGCTTATTTGTAACGTAATGGCAAGAATATTCCATGGATTCACTCCCTTTTCCTCAATCAGGTATGCAATTCTGTGAGTCAAAACTCTTGTTTTTCCCGAACCCGCTCCCGCCAGGATCAAAAGCGGACCTTCCGTATGAAATACAGCCTCCTTTTGAGGTTTATTCAACGTATCATATACAGCCATTTATATGCTCCTTATCTTTACTTTTTCTCAATTACCCGTAAAATATTTAGTTCAAATAACGAGTGTGTATTGTTCTTATTATCGAACATATTTTCGTTAAAGTCAACCTTCTTTTTTCGTTCATTTATCCCATGCCAAACGCTTCCATATCGTTATCATTTATCAAGGCGCACTCCTGATAAAACGGCTGATAACTACATTTTTATACAAAAACAACGATGGGAAATCCCGGTTAATAAAGGTTTAGAAAAGGCTTGCCATCTAGTTTTCACTACTATATAATAAGGATATCGAGGTGATATTATGAAAATAGACATGACAGATCTGTTAAACAGCATAACAGAAAACTTAAAACGTATTGATTACATCAAACCGGAAGAAATACCGAATATTGATTTATATATGGATCAGGTAACAACTTTTATGGACGAACATCTTGCCGGAACAAAACGCCGTGACGAAGATAAGATTTTGACAAAAACAATGATAAACAACTACTCAAAAAATAATCTTCTTCCTCCGTCCGTCAAGAAAAAATATTCTAAAGAACATGTACTTCTTCTTATATTTATTTACTACTTTAAAAGCATTCTTTCTATCAAAGATATTGAAACCGTACTTGCTCCTCTGCGGGACAAATATTTTTCAGACGAGGCGGCGCTTAGCCTCTCCGAACTGTATACCGAAGTTTGCAAGCTTGAAAAATCCCGTATCAAGCCGCTTTCCGAATCCGTTCAAGAAGCATACGAAAGTTCATTCTCTGCTTTTTCAAATATAGAAGATGACGCCGATCAAAAAGAACTTCGTCTTTTTGCATTTATTTGCTCTTTAAGCTTTGACGTCTATTTGAAAAAAGTTATGATAGAGAAAATCATAGACGAACTTTCTGCTCAAAAAGAAGATTGACGAGTACAAAAGTACGTATTAAAAATGCCGGACACGCATGAACGCTCCGGCATTTTTTTATTTTATCAATTCTTTCAAAAACCATGTCATATCCATCATTGCCGTAATTAAGAGAACGGTTCACCCGGCTGATCGTTGCCGTTGAACGCGCCTGTCTTTTCCGCAATTTCAAGATAAGTTTTCTGCTCTCTGAGCATTTTTGCCACTTCAAATCTCTGTGACAGAGACAGCAGCTCGTTAATCGTACAAATATCCTCAAAAAAAGTATAACATTCTCCTTTATTTTTCAGACTGAGAATTGCTTCAAAAAGATAGTCAACTGCCTCTGTCCTGATTTTTTTACTCATATAAACTTCTCCTTTTCAACACCGTGGCATATATCCGAGCAACCTCTGCATCCACAGCAATTATTTCAAGCACTGTTATATTTTAGCACATTAAATTCTTGAAGTCCATACGTTAATCAGTTAAATTTATAAAGTTTTACAAAAGTACCTTATCCCTTTCATCTGCATACAAAAGTCCGCTCTCTCCTACATACCGAAAGTGTTCATATTCAAATATTGTTTTAATACATCAAATTTTGTCGTAACAACAAGTTCCTCCGGAAAATCGCAAAATTTAAGCACTTCTTTTACATAAGTAAAATTGCCTGCATCTACATCTACATGTGCATCACTGCCTGTCGTAACCGGAACATCATACTGTTTACAAAGATCAAGCATTGTAAGAATATTTTCACGAGTTCCCTTTCTGCTGCTTGACGGTCTCATGGAAGAATTATTTACTTCCAAAAGCGTTCCCGTCTCTTTTGCCATCTTCACAAGACGTTCGTAATCAATCTGAAAACGACCGTCATCAGGATGCCCGATAATGTTAATATACGGTTTCTTCATCACAGCCTCGTATGCTCTCATATTTTCCTCTTCTGTGTGCCCCATCCCATAGCATGGCGGATGAATGCTCGCAATAACTATATCCAGATCACGGCAGGTACTTTCCGGAAGGTCGATCCTGCCTGTTTCATCCATTATATTTACTTCCGCTCCCATTAAGAGGCGAATTCCTCCGCATTTTCTTGGAACGACATCCAGGTTTTGAAAATAAAACAACCCGCACGTTCCCGGCATTTTCGGAGCATGTTCCGTAAGCGCAAGCGCTTTTAAGCCTTTTGCTTCTGCTGCCGCCGCCATTTCTTTTATCGTGCTGTATGCATGTCCGCTTGCCAGCGTGTGTGAATGTGTATCTGCTTCAAATCTCATAATTTCTCCTTTCGCCTTTGTTACAAATTCTGCTGTCATTTTTTGCAATATCTGTATAATTATGACGCTGTTTTTTATCTTTTAATTTTGATATCATATCACATATCGCGCTATATTTTCGATCATATTTGATATTTTTCGATTTATTGTTACATTTTTCATTGTTCTAACTCATTTGAAATGTTATAATAAAACCATTATAAATTCGATTTAACGAAGAGAGAGGAGTATTGATTTTTATGAAATGTCCGATATGCGGAAACAAACTTGAGATCAAAAACAAACAAATCGGCACTGACAACAGCGGAGATCCTGTCTTTAATGAATATGCAGTCTGCCGTGACTGTAAAAAACAGTGGAATTTAGACAAGCAACGTGCAAAAAAAGCAGCGGCAAAGGCATCTGCCAAAAAAGCCGAAGCGGCAGATAAGACCAGCCGCAAAAAAAACGAGAGCGACGTTGCTCAAAAAAAAGACGAAAACAAAATCAAAAAGGCGCACAAAGAGCCGGAAGCAGCTCATACCGGCAGCCCCAAAAAACGCGCTGCTGCAGAAGCTTCCCCAAAAGCTTCCGACCGGGTGAAGTCACCTGCGCAAAATCAAAAACGGCGGCCTGATGAAAAAGCAACTGACGAGAAAACAGTTCGGATTCAGGAAAATCCCGAAAAGAAAGTCCCGAAAAGAAAGCCTTCATCCAAACAAACTACTGAAAAATCAGCTCCGAACGAAGATAAACGGTACAGTAACATCCCACCGGAACAAGTCCGCACAAAACGGGAGAAAGCTGTTAAAAAAGGCTATGATGATATGCTTGCAACAGGAGTTCTTGATACTGACAAGTAAAAAAACGCCTCCTCAAAATCATCCAAAAATAAAAACGACAAATATGACACAAAAGCTTCGCGTAAAATGCCTGAACCGGAAATCGACGATTATGAAGATGATTATTACGAAAGCGTTCCGAGATTCCGCGCAGTGCGCATCATTCTCGGGATCATCTCTCTCGCAGGATTCGGATTCTTTACTTATAAAGGATTCATGACCGGACTTAACGGCACAACAGACGGCGGCGGCACAAGCGGCACTTTATACATTATCCTTGCCCTTTGTATGCTCGTATCTTCACTTCTCTATTTTATCATGCAAAAGTCAAATACGATTTTTGCTTTCCTTCTTCCGATGCTTTTTTATCTCGGAAGCGGCGTATTTGCATTTTTGAAACGTGGAGATGATCTGCAGCTTCTCATCGCAGCTATTGTAAGCGGAGTATTGGCAATTATTTCACTCATACTTGCGATCACTTCCCGCGGAGGATCTGATTATGATGATAGTGAAGAAAATTATGATGAAGCCTTTGAAGACGATTATGCCGAGGAAGAATTTGACGATTAGAAAGCCATAACTGTTTTAGAAAAACTGAAATTTAAAAGCAGAGCGTTACTTACAGGAATCCCCAAAACCGGGAGACTTGCGTATCGCTCTGTTTTTATATCCTTTTCACTGTACGGTTATATTTTACATATATTACAATAAAACCAAATCATCTGGAGATTTCATGAAAAAACAACTTTTAACCTCTCTTTTTGCCTTCCTTCTTGTATTTTCTTTGTGTATGGGATGCTCTAAAGCCGAAACCGGAGATAAAACGACAGCTTCCGACTCCTTTGAAGTATCGTCTCAAAAAACTTCCCCTGTAAAAATCACACTAAACGAAGTGGCTCATTCTGTTTTCTATGCTCCACTATATGTGGCGATTGAGAAAGGATACTTCAAAGATGAAAACATCGACCTCACACTTGTCACCGGATTTGGAGCCGATAAAACAATGACTGCCGTTATTTCCGGAGAAGCCGATATTGGATTTATGGGATCTGAAGCTTCCGTTTATATGTACAGCGAAGGAGCTTCCGACTATGTCGTTAATTTTGCACAGCTCACACAGCGAGCCGGAAACTTTCTCGTTGCACGGCAAGACAACGAGCATTTTCAGTGGGCAGATCTCAAAGGAAAAACTGTTCTGGGCGGTAGAAAAGGCGGCGTACATATATTAATGTAAATTTAGAGAGTATTGTGATTTTATGTAACTGGGTGGACAGAATGAATAGTGCGAAGAGTATATAAAAGAAGTGGCGGAAATACCAAAAATGATATTTCCGCCATACTTATATCCACCAGTTAGGAGTGATATCTCCTAATGTAACCATTTTTTTAATTTTCATAATCCATCATGATCTGAATAGAGTGATAATGGTCCGGCATTAACTGTACCATAAATTCCCGGCAGGCACCACAAGGCGGGATTGCTTTTCCATTCCGATCAACCGCTATCAATCGACAAATGCCATTCTCGCCATTTGTAATCATATTGGCAATCGCATTTCTTTCTGCACACATTCCCAAAGAGCAAGCAGTATCGATACAAACACCAACATAGATATTCCCTTTTTCAGTAAGAATTGCAGCGGAGACGCCGCCAGCCTCTACAAGCGGAGAAATCTCTCTTTTTTTCTGTACATTTCGTGCCGCAAGGTACATTTTATCCCATGTTCCATCAAATTGGGAGAGAGCGAGTTTCTCAATTTTACGCACAAATTCTTCTTTTCCGTCACAATATCCATCAATATCATAAGGGAATTTCTGTGCAAGAACTTTTTTGATTTTTGCATATTCGTCTCGTTCTTTTTTATGAGTACGCATATAGTCACGAAAGGCAAGATGTCTTCCAATATTATTCCAATCCTCTGTTTGAAAGATATGAATTTGATGAGTTCTCTCATCTCCACCCTTACGAAGATACCGTCTGCCTGCTATCCCAAATTCGCCGAGATATTCATAACCTATTTTAGAAAAGGCTTCTGCAGCATCGTCAACCTTTTCAAGATTTTGTACTGCTGCCATAATATCTATAATAGGTTTTGCGGCTAAACCTTCGACAGACGTACTCCCGATATGATAAATGGCAACGCAGTTATCTGCGAGAATATCCTTAATTAGTAAAGCTTCTTCTTCATATTTTTTTGGCCATAAAGGATTATAGTCTACAACTGTAATATGTTGACTCATGATTGATACCTCCTATCTCAAATCCAATTTTCTATTCTTCCACAAAAGAATGACTCATAATATAAAATTCCTCTTGACTTGAAAGATACTTCTTTTCTATTGGTTCTAATGTGCTATCATAGTGTGCCGCTGCTTCTTCGCTGATCGCCATAACAGGACTCTCCTGATAAATCCACTTATGACCATCCAGTACATGAGGAATCAATTCTTTGACCATCATTGCCGCAGGGTTATTTCCCGTTTTCAATACAAACATTATATTTTTTACAGCTTTTAAATCCACGACTGATATAGTTGGCTAGGACTTCCAAAGATAACAATCGTATCATAGCCTAACTGTATGGCTGCCTGGAATGAATGTCTATAAGTCATTTTTCCGTAGCCCATCCTTTGAT
>ENA-OQKD01000189-OQKD01000189.1-human-gut-metagenome-genome-assembly--contig:-NODE-189-length-17183-cov-3.720568_pt1 | contig 17183 bp, 16 predicted proteins | sample MGYA00242775_ERZ504792 | MGnify/ENA primary metagenome ERZ504792 (study PRJEB26092, sample SAMD00036401) | human gut metagenome | host: Homo sapiens | study: EMG produced TPA metagenomics assembly of...
GTATCGTCCTTGTTGCCTTTGACAGCTTTCACCCATTTGGGATTAGCGATGGTGACGTTAATTTCGTCCTCCAAAAGGTTAAACACAGGAATCCAGTATTTACCGGTAGATTCCATGCAGACATCACAGGATGCAATCTCAGTTGCCACTCTGGGTGATTCCACGAGCCTGAAAGTCGGCGAACCTGCGATCGCCATCGGAAATGCACTTGGATACGGACAGTCTGTGACAACAGGCGTTATCAGTGCATTGAACCGTTCTGTTTCTATGACAAATGAAGAGACTGGAGATACACAGGAAAGCGGTGTGAAATTGATCCAGACGGATGCGGCGATCAACGAAGGAAACAGCGGAGGCGCTCTTGTCAATGTAAATGGGGAAGTGATCGGCATTAACTCTTCAAAACTTGTAGGTGACAGTGTGGAAGGAATCGGATATGCAATTCCGATCAGTGATGTCGGTGATTTGATTGAAAACCTTATGAACAGAGAAACAAAAACAAAAGTTGCGGAAGATAAAAGAGGCCTTATCGGCATAACCGGAATCAGTGTTTCGGATGCCTTTTCACAGCAGATTGAGATGCCGGCAGGAGTATATGTAACAGAAATTGCAAAAGGCGGCGGTGCAGAAAAAGCAGGAATGACAAAAGGGTGCATTATCACAGCTATTGATGACATAACAGTAGACAGCATGGAGGCTCTTCAGGAGCAGCTGCAATACTATGAGAAAGGTACAACTGTGACGTTAAAAATCCAGATTCCTCAGACAAACGGAGAGTATAAAGAGCAGACTATAGAAGTGACGCTGCAGTAAGTGTGAAAGAGAAATCCTTTTTCTGAAAATATATAAATGAAAAATTATTTCCCCTCCCGGAGAGAGAAAACTCTGAAACGGGAGGGGAAGTTTGTGTTGCAGTGATTATTTATCAAACTCGGGATTGACAGCATAGAAGTTTTTGCTGTCGAGTTTTTCCTGTACAATGCGTAAACTTTCACCGAAACGTTGGTAGTGGACGATTTCACGTTGTCTTAAGAAACGGATCGGATCGCATACTTCAGGATCTTTTACGAGACGAAGAATATTATCGTACGTTGTACGCGCTTTCTGCTCTGCCGCAAGATCTTCATGAAGATCGGTGATGGGATCTCCTTTTGATTGGAAATAAGTTGCTGTCCATGGGGCGCCGCTTGCTGCCTGTGGCCAGAGAGCAAGTGTGTGATCTACATAATAAGGAGCAAATCCGGAGCGTTCGATTTCCTCCGGAGAAAGGTCCTTGGTGAGCTGATAAACGATGGCGCATACCATTTCCATGTGAGCGAGTTCTTCTGTTCCTATATCGGTTAGCGTTCCTGTTACTTCCTTATACGGCATAGTATATCTTTGAGAGAGATAGCGCATAGATGCGGCCAGTTCTCCGTCGGGACCTCCGAATTGACTGATGATGATCTTTGCAATTTTAGGATTGGTTTGTGTGATTTTTACCGGATATTGAAGACGTTTTTCATAATTCCACATAAATCAGCATCCTCCTTCCTGCCATGGCCACGGTTCATTGATCCAGTTCCATCGTTCGGCACAGGAATAATCGGCTGTGTCGACAGTCAGTGGTCCGTAGGCAGAAGCATATTGTTTTAAAGCGTCGTTGCGGTGGGCGCTCATTTCATGAAAATACGCAAGCGCTTCGCTGTCGCAAGGATGCGTATCGAGATAAAGTTTTACTTCGTCAACAGCAAAACTAACCTGGTTGATATGCTCCATAAGCTGGTTTCGGTTCATAGAACGATGCATATTTTTCATTGAAGCGTTATTTAAAGAACAGTCTTGAGTATTATTATTTGTGACAGAACAGTTTGAGTTAGAATAAGGATAGTTTTTCATCGGCAGCAGGCTCCTTTCCCTGAGAATGGTTTATTTAATTCCTCAAAGATCGTTCCGTTTTTAAGAGCGCGGCACGGTTCATAAATGTTCTGCCATTTTTGCCATGGAACATATGCCATTGCAATCGGCATATTTGCAGGGAAAAAGTCCCGGGTATTCGGACATCCGTTCATAGGAACTGTTTCGTGACACGGGCAGGAGGTGTCGGGCATTGTACGGCGCATATAACGCATCTGATTATTTGTTTGACAAGTTGCCATTGGCGGTATCTCCTTTTGTTGTAAATTCATTATTATAATATGAACGACTTACGTTTTTGCGAATGATATATGGAAAAATCCTTTACAACTGCCATTAAATTATATATAATAGGTAAGTCATCGGGGTGTGGCTCAGTTTGGTTAGAGTGCACGGCTGGGGGCCGTGAGGTCGCAGGTTCGAATCCTGTCACCCCGACTGATCTATTGCGGCGGCGAGCCGAAGTTCGGGCTTGCCCGAGATTTTGGCGGACGCTTGCGATTTCGGAGCGTGCTTTTTGGCACTTCCGGTGATTGCAGAAGTATATTTTTGTTTTGAAGAAGATATCATATACGAGAGATCAATGAGGGATCAGATCAGGTAAATGGCTTACCGGAAACTGATTCCTTATCTATTATTTCGGATATTATGGAAAGGAAGAAGAAAAATGTGTGGTTTTGCAGGTTTTGTCGGTAAAGTAGAAGATCGGGAAACTGTTCTTGTAAATATGATGGATACAATCATACACAGAGGACCGGACAGTGCAGGGAAATATGTTGATGAGGATGCGGCTCTTGGATTTCGGCGTTTGAGCATTATCGACCTGTCTTCAGTCGGAGATCAGCCCCTTTATAATGAAGATAAAAGCATGGTGCTTGTTTTCAATGGGGAAATCTATAACTATCAGGAACTGCGAAAAGAATTGATCGAGGCTGGACATGTATTTGTCTCTAATACAGATTCGGAAACTCTGATACACGGATATGAGCAGTGGGGAGAGAAACTTGTCGATCGTCTCCGGGGAATGTACGCGTTTGTGATTTGGGATACAAAGAAAAAAAGACTTTTCGGTGCAAGGGATATTTTTGGAATCAAGCCTTTTTACTATGCGCAGATGAATCAGACCTTTTTGTTTGCGTCTGAGATCAAAGCATTTATGGAACATCCGAAATTTGATAAGATTTTTAATGAAGATGCTTTGGGAAATTATCTTTCCTTTCAGTTCGTACCGACTAACGAAACCTTTTTCAAAGGAGTATTTTGTCTTCAGCCCGGTCATTACTTTATTTATGAAGATGGGAAAATGGAAATATCGCGGTATTTTGAACCGAATTTTACAGGAAAATATGAAAAAACATTCGATGAAGCTGCGGCTGAAGTGGAAAAAGTCATGAAGGAGTCGGTAGAGAAGCATAAGATTAGCGATGTGGAGGTTGCGTCTTATTTATCAAGCGGAGTGGATTCCAGTTACCTGACTTATCTGGGACAAGTCGATCATACGTTTACAGTCGGATTTGACGAGGGAGAATACAGTGAGATTCAGGATGCAAAAGATTTTGCCGAAAGTATTCATATGAAGAATGATGCGAAGGTGATCACGCCGGATGAATACTGGGACAGTCTTTCGGATATTCAATATTATATGGATGAGCCTGTGGCGGATCCTGCGGCGGTTGCACTGTATTTTTTGAGTAAAGAAGCGGCAAAGAAAGTAAAAGTTGTGCTTTCGGGTGAAGGATCGGATGAATTGTTCGGAGGATATAATATTTACTGTGAACCTCTTGAACATACTGCTTTTAATAAAATCCCGATGCCGATCCGGCGCTTTATGGGAAAATTTGCAGAATACTGTCTGCCGAGGGGGATGAAAGGCCGTGGATTTCTTATGCGTCATGGAAAGACGCTGGAAGAACGGTATTTTGCCAATGCTACGAATATATTTACAGAGCGTGAGGCTGCTAAAATTTTGAAAAAGGGATGCAGACCGGGAATTCAGGATGTGACAAAACCTTTGTATAACCGGGTGAAAGATAAGGATGCGGTGACAAAAATGCAGTATGTGGACTTGCATCTTTGGCTTGTTCACGATATCCTTATGAAAGGGGATAAGATGGGCATGGCGAATTCTTTGGAAGTCAGAGTGCCGTTTCTTGACCGGAATGTTCTGGAACTTGCGGAAAGCCTTCCTCTTCAATATAAAGTGCAGGCACCGCGCACGAAAGTTGCTCTCCGGGCAGCGGCGGAACGCAGTATCAGAAACAAGACGGCAGAGAAAAAGAAACTTGGTTTTCCGATCCCGATTCGGGTTTGGCTGAAAGAGGAAAAATATTATAATCGTGTGAGAGCGATGTTTGCATCTTCTATGGCGAAAAAATTCTTTAATACCGATCTGCTTATGAAGATGCTGGAAGATCACAGAGACGGAAAGAATACGAATGAAAAAACAGATGACAGCCGCAAAATCTGGACGGTATATATTTTCCTTGTATGGTATGACCGCTTTTTTGAACATGGGAAACCGGTGCATCCTTCCATGACAGCAGGTAAATAAGATTGATGATGGGTGTGATGATATGAGAAGCAGGACTGTGCGTCCGATCAAGAGACGCGAACAGGGCAGGAAAAATGTAAAGAAGCAAAAGAAAAGAAACCTCGGAGATACGATGCCGATGCGTCCCGTCAGAGAAGATGTGTACGATACGGCGCCGATGCGTCCGATGAATATCAGAAGCGGGTATGAGGGATACCGCAGAACGATTGACCGTAGGCGTGAAGTGATACGGACGGAGCGTCCGGTTTCTCGACGTGTGAATTCCCGCAAAGGGAAAAAGGAACGTACGTCAGGCAGAACTCGTTATGAAAACAGAAATAGTTTATCGGCGCTGATCGCAAGACAAAGAAGTGCAGCGGGAAAAGAACAATATTTTGACTATGACCTTCTTTTTGTGATTATTTTTCTGATGTGTTTTGGTCTTGTTATGCTTTATAGTGTCAGTTTCTATGAAGCGCAGGCTGATTTCGGAAATGACATGTACTATTTTTCAAAACAGGCGTTGATCGGTGTGGGCGGATTTATCGGCATGTATCTTGTGTCAAAGTTAGATTATCATCTGTATGGAGCGTTTGCATTTGAAATCTATGTAATTTCGATGTTTTTGATGGCGCTTGTACAGACTCCGCTTGGCGTGACTGTCAATGGCGCGAGACGTTGGATCGGACTTCCCGGCAACCTTTCGCTGCAGCCTGCCGAGATTACAAAAATAGCAGTGATTCTATTTATATCTTATGAGTTATGCCGTCTTGGGAAAAGGGCATATTCGCCGAAAGGAATTGCACAGATACTTGCATTTGGCGCAGTGGCATCGGCAGGCGTTTTGTTTTTGACAGATAACCTGAGTACGGCGATCATCGTGGCGGGGATTACATGTATTTTGATTTTTGTAAGCCATCCGAAGACGAAGCCGTTTCTTGTAATAATCGGGATCGGGATTGCGGTAGCGGCAGTCGGGATCGCAATTCTTTCGGTAACTGTGGCGAACAGTGATAATTTCCGTCTCCAGCGAGTGATCTCGTGGCTGAACCCGGAAGCTACGGCCGATACGGGAAGTTTTCAGGTCATGCAGGGACTTTATGCGATCGGAAGCGGAGGACTGTTCGGAAAAGGACTGGGAAACAGTACACAGAAATTGGGCGTGATTCCCGAAGCGCAAAATGACATGATCCTTGTCGTTATTTGTGAGGAGCTTGGCGTATTTGGCGCGGTTGTTATTTTGGTCCTGTTTGCATTGTTGTTATACAGACTGATCTTTATTGCGAAAAATGCGCCCGATCTTTTCGGTTCGCTGATCGCGACTGGGATATTTGCGCATATCGCATTACAGGTTATTTTGAACATTGCTGTCGTGACGGGACTTCTTCCGACAACGGGTATTACGTTGCCTTTTATCAGTTACGGCGGAACTGCAATCGTATTTTTGATGGCGGAAATGGGAATTGCGCTTGGAATTTCACGGAAAATAAGATTAGAATAGAAAAAGCTTCCTTTCTTATGAGATGTGTGATATATTTATATGTGGTATTAAAAACTACATACAATAGAAGCGTAAAATATATTTTGCGTTTCAGGAGGAAGTGTTATGGATTATAAAATTGTTTTGGATAGTTGCGGAGAATTGACATATAAGATGAAGGAGAGCGGGATTTACCATACGGCGGTTTTGAGTATGCTCGTTGACGGAGATACGATCTTGGATGATGAAAGTTTTGACCGGAAAGATTTTCTGAAAAGAGTAGCGGTGAGTCCGGAATGTCCGAAGTCTTCCTGTCCTTCGCCGGATGCATATATGGAACTTTACGGCGGAGCGGAGAAGAGGGTTTATGTGGTGACCTTGTCAGCGGAATTAAGCGGATCGTATAATAGCGCTCAGCTTGGAAAAGAGCTGTGGAAGGAAGAAAACGAAGACGGGGATAAACAAATCTATGTATTTAATTCGCGTTCGGCATCGGTAGGTGAAAGTTTGATCGCATTGAAAATACAAGAGTGTGAAGAAAAAGGGTATTCTTTTGAAGAAGTGATAGAGCATGTGGAAGCATATATCGAAGAACAGCACACATATTTTGTTCTTGAAAATCTGGATACACTTCGGAAGAACGGAAGGCTTACAGGAATTAAGTCGTTGATGGCAAGCGCTCTTAATATCAAACCGGTGATGGGGTCAACTCCGGAGGGAACGATTTGTCAGCTTGGTCAGGCGAGAGGAGTTAAGAAAGCGATTGCGAAGATGGCAGAGCATATTGTGGCAGATGGCAAAAATACAGAGAATAAAGTGTTGGCGATCGCTCACTGCAACTGCCCGGAAAGAGCAAGAGAGATAGAGCGTATGATTCTCGATAAGATAAAAGTAAAAGACAGTTTTATAGTAGAGACAGGCGGAATCAGCACAATGTATGCAAATGACGGTGGAATAATAGTTGTACTGTAGAAGTGTTTGTGATAAAATGTCCTCATGCGTAGTATCTTATCTGAAAGGAGTAATACGGGATGAGTCAGGAAAAGGTTGACCGTTATAAACAGGAAAAAGTAAACAGAAAACAGATCATGCGTAAGCAGAAGCTGATGAATAATATGCGTAAAGGGGTGCTTGTGGTGGTAGCTCTGGCATTGATCGGATGGCTTGGTTATTCTGCTTATGATATCTATGAGTCGGGAAAAGAGAGAACTGTCTCAGAGGTGAATTATGACGCCGTATCTGATTATTTGAACGGACTGAATGCAGAAGGTTCTGCTGAGTAAATGGTGTGGTGTGGGGAGTGAGCGCCGAATTTGAAGAGCGCACACCCTTGCACCCAAATTTTTTTTAAAACTTTAAAGTGAATAAATTCATTAAAAACACAACATGTAGGGTATTTGGAACATCAATGCCATACATGTTCTTTTTTTGCGAAAAATCCTGTTTTTTGATTCGTTTTTAGCCGAAAAAAGGACACAAAAAAATCTCAAAAAAGGGTTGAAAAAGGGGGAGTGGTGGTTTAGAATGGAGTCAAGTGGTAAAGAGTGGAGGCTAGTGGAGTAAAGTAGGGGCGATGTGGAGCTCACATTAAGAGAAAGGATTCCAGATGTTATTAGGAGAGTTTAACCATAGTATTGATGAAAAGGGAAGACTCATCATTCCGGCAAAACTGCGGGATGATCTTGGTGACAGTTTCGTTATTTGTAACGGACTGGAAGGCTGCCTCTTTGTTTACTCTCAGGAAGAATGGAATAAATTCGTTGCTGAACTTGAGACTTTGCCACGCATGAGTAAGGATGCCAGAATTTTCAAGCGTTATTTTTTTCGGAAGCGCTTCGGAGGGCAGTTTCGACAAGCAGGGGAGAGTTCTTGTCCCGCCGTCGCTCCGCAAAGCAGCCGGATTAGAAAAAGATGTAGTCTTAGTGGGAGTTCAGGATCGCATCGAGATATGGGATAAGGCTCTTTGGGAGGAACGCAGTCAGATCAGCGAGGAAGATCTGGACGCGATTGCAGAGCGTATGGAATCCATAGGAATTCGTATTTGATAAGGAGAAGACAATGGCATTTGAACATGTGTCTGTTCTACTGAACGAAACAGTAGACGGGTTGAACGTCAAACCGGATGGGGGTTTATGTAGACGCTACGCTTGGCGGAGGCGGACATGCCTATGAAGTGTGCAGAAGGCTTGGCAGTAAGGGGAGATTTATAGGAATAGATCAGGATGCCGATGCAATTAAAGCAGCGGGAGAACGCCTGAAAGGCTTCGGGGAGAAGGTTACGATAATTCGGAGCAATTATCGTGATATGAAGCCGCAGCTCCAGAATATAGGTGTTGACAAAGTAGATGGTATTGTGATCGATCTGGGAGTTTCATCATACCAGCTTGATACCGCCGAACGCGGATTTTCTTATCGGGTGGATGCGCCGCTTGATATGAGAATGGATCAGAGACAGAAAATGACGGCGAGAGACATTGTCAACGAATACAGTGAGTCGGAACTTTACCGTGTGATCCGCGACTATGGGGAAGATAAATTTGCTAAGAATATTGCAAAGCATATTGTGGAGGAGCGTAGGAAAAATCCGATTGAAACAACGGGACAACTGAATGAAATTATCAGTCATGCGATACCGATGAAGTTTCGTAAGACGTCAGGTCATCCGTCGAAAAGGACATTTCAGGCGATTCGGATCGAGTTGAATCACGAACTGGATGTTTTGAGGGAGTCGTTGGATGACATGATCGAGATGCTGAATCCGGGTGGAAGGATATGCATTATTACATTTCATTCGTTAGAAGACCGCATTGTGAAAAGTGCATTTAGGAAAAACGAAAATCCATGCACTTGTCCGAGTCATTTTCCTGTATGTGTCTGTGGGAAGATTTCAAAAGGGAAAGTGATCACGAGAAAACCAATTTTGCCGTCGGAGGCAGAAACGGAATCAAACAGCCGTTCAAAAAGTGCGAAACTCAGAATATTTGAACGGGCATAAATTGGGAGTGTATCATATAGAAACGAATTTCCGAGGGGAGGGGAGAACCCTTAGGAAAATACAAAAAAGGAAGGGGCATTTGTCATGGCAGCAAACTATCGTACATCCAAATACAGAACGACAAGTCTAAGTGAAAGAGACAAAAGTGGATTTTATGTATATGGAAATACTGTACGTCAGGCAGAAACTCTTCCGAGAAAAACGAAGAGTCCGTATTCGCAGCAGAGGGAGCAGACGAAACGGACAAGCAGCCGGGTTGTTAAGAACCGAAACCGCGCGATGAGTATTAGTCCGGCTTATGCTGTATTTCTTACGGCAGCGGCAGTCTGTGCGGTATTGATTTGCGTTTTATACTTAAATCTTCAGTCGGAGGTCGTAAGCAGATCGGAAAATGTTACGGCAATGCAGGAACAACTTGCAGATCTGACGGAGGCAAATAATACTGCATATAATTCGGCGGCAGACTCGGTGAATCTCGAGACGGTGCGGGACAGAGCGATGAATGAAATGGGGATGGTTTATGCTGCTCAGGGAACAATCGTAGAATACGATAGTCCGGAAGGGGATTATGTAAAGCAGTATAACGATATTCCGGAAAGCGGTGTGCTCGCAAAGTCCAGCGATGTATTAAAGTAAGGAAAAAATTATGGCTGTAAAGAAAAGAAAAAACGAGTAGATTTGAATTTTGACAAGAAATTCCCGCTCAGAATGCAACGGAAGCTGGTAATGCTATTATGGCAGTAGTACTGGCTTTTGTGTTCTATAGGAAGATAACCTATATAAATGTAACGAAGGGAAGCAAATATACAAAAGTTGTTTTAGATCAGCAAAACTATGACAGCAGGGTGATCGCTTTTAAAAGGGGCGATATTGTCGATCGTAACGGAACAAAGATGGCGACAAGTGAGCGCGTATATAACGTGATCCTTGACGTGGCGGTTATGATGGACAAAAAGGAGTATATCGAACCGACAAAGGAAGTATTGAAAGAATGTTTCAATGTAGAGGGGGACGTTGTTGATAAATTGATCAAAGAGTCTCCGGACAGTCGTTATGAAGTGCTTGTGTCAGATGTGGATTATGCGACTGCTCAGAAGTTTAAGAAGATTGATGAAGATGATAAAAAATATCCGAATGTGAAAGGAATCTGGCTGGAAGAAGACTATTTGAGGAGTTATCCATACGGTTCTATGGCGAGTGATGTGCTTGGATTTGTATATGGAGGAAATCAAGGGGCGCTTGGAATCGAAAGCGCGTATAATTCAATTCTCAACGGAACGGATGGAAGAGAGTATGGGTATTTTGACTCCGATTCTTCGGTAGAGCGTACTGTCAAACCTGCGAAGAACGGAAATACGGTCGTGTCTACCATTGATGTGACATTGCAAAATATTGTGGAAAAATGCATTTTAGAGTTTAACAGTGCGCATGCCGCAGATGGAAATCCCGGCAGTAAAAACACAGCCGTTATCATTATGAATCCGAACACAGGAGAAATACTGGCGGAAGCATCGTACCCTAATTTTGATTTGAATGATCCGAGAAATCTATCTTTGCTTTATACAAAAGAGCAGTGGGATGCGATGAGTGAAGAAGATCAGGTCGAAGCGATGAATGATCTTTGGAGAAATTTCTGCGTAAGTGACGCTTATGAGCCGGGGTCTACTGCGAAACCGTTTACTGTGGCGGCCGGCTTGGAAACAGGAACATTGACCGGAAACGAAAGCTATTACTGCGGAGGTTCTAAAGACGTTCTCGGAACGAAGATCAGCTGTCACTATAAGTCGGGACACGGACAGGAAACGATACAGGATGCCATTGCAAATTCATGTAATGTAGCTCTTATGGATATGGCAGCGGTGATCGGTCCGGAAAATTTTACAAAATATCAGCATATTTTTGGGTTTGGAGAGTATACAGGGATTGATCTTCCGGGAGAGGCGGAAACGTCAGGACTGCTTTATACGGCGGATACGATGGGAGAGATCGATCTGGCTACCAATTCATTCGGACAGAATTTTAATGTAACGATGACACAGATGGTTTCTGCATTTTCTTCTCTTGTGAACGGAGGATATTATTATGAACCCCATGTTGTAAAACAGATTCAGGATGAAGACGGCAATGTAATAGAGACGAAAGATCCGGTTCTTTTGAGAAAGACAGTGTCTTCCGAAACGTCTAAGATGTTGAGACAGTATTTGAAAGCGACGATGGATTACGGAACAGGAACGAGGGCAAAGGTGGAAGGGTATGATATCGGCGCTAAAACGGGAACAGCGGAAAAACTTCCGAGGGGAAACGGAAAGTATCTGTTATCTTATATCGGTTATGCGCCGCAGAACAATCCGGAAGTCGTAGTTTATGTTGTGATCGATGAGCCTAATACGGCTGTACAGGATGACAGCTCCCTTGTTCTGGGATTAAGTCAGAAGATCATGTCTGAGGCATTCCCGTATCTTGGCATTACGACTATTGCACAAAGCGGGCAAAACGCTCAGGCGCAAGGTCAGAATTTCGGCAATACAGAATATACGGATTATGATGAAAATTATGAGGATACATACGGAAATGCAGACGGATCGTATGTGGATGAAAACTATACACCTGATTTAGATGATTGGGCGTCGTCTGACGTTTCAGAGTAGAGGAATAACCCTGCAGAAGATATAATAAACTGTAAAAATATCTTCTGTGGGGATTTTTTGTTATGAGAAACAAAATAGAGGAAAGAATAAAAAATAAAACTTATAATAAGAGAAAAGTACTTGTCGGTTTTTTTATGTGCGGCTTTCGTGCTTTTTTGTCTGATAGGCAGACTTGTTTATCTTATGATATTTGATGCGGAGTATTATCAGAACATGGCGGAGGAACTGCATGAAAGGGAGAGGGAGATCAAAGCGGCCAGAGGGGAGATCGTAGACAGAAACGGAGTTGTTCTTGCGACAAACAGGACGGTGTGTACGATTTCGGTTATTCACAGTCAGATAAAAGATCCGCAGCAGACGGCAGACATGCTCAGTAAAGAGTTGGAACTTGACAGGGAGGATGTTTTGAAAAAGGTAGAGAAAGTATCTTCTATGGAAAAAATAAAGACGAATGTTGACAAAAAGACAGGCGACCGTATCCGTGAGTATAATCTGCCGGGAGTAAAAGTGGATGAAGATTTCAAAAGATACTACCCATATGACCGGCTTGCGTCAAGAGTGCTTGGATTTACAGGGAGCGACAATCAGGGGATCATCGGTCTTGAGGTGAAATATGAAGACGTATTAAAAGGAACAAATGGGAAGATACTGACGGTTACAGATGCCAGAGGAATAGAGTTGGAAGGGGTTGCGGAGGACCGGATTGAACCGGTTGCCGGAAATACATTAAAAACAAGTCTTGATTACAATATCCAGTCGTATTGTGAGCAGGCGGCCGAAAAGGTGCTGGAGGAAAAGCAGGCAGAAGGGGTATCGGTCTTGCTGATGAATCCGCAGAACGGAGAAATTTATGCTATGGTAAATGTGCCTGAATTTAATTTGAATGAACCTTATCGTTTGAATGACAAAACGGAAGATCAGATGACAGATGAAGAACGTCAGAACAGACTGAATCAGATGTGGAGAAACCGCTGCATTAACGATACGTATGAGCCGGGATCTACTTTTAAGATCATTACGTCGGCGGCTTGTCTTGAAGAAGGCGTCGTCTCTTTAGACGATACTTTCTCCTGCCCGGGGTATCGGATCGTAGAAGACAGGAAAATCCGGTGTCATAAAGTAGGAGGGCATGGAACGGAAACTTTTGTGCAAGGGATTGAAAATTCGTGTAATCCGGTATTTATGGATATCGGACTTAGACTGGGATCAGAGAGGTTTTGCGACTATTTTGAACAGTTTGGTCTGATGAGCCTGACGAACATCGATCTTCCCGGAGAAGCGGGGACGATTATGCATAAAAGAGAAGATATTAAAGCGGTAGAACTGGCCACAATGACGTTTGGTCAATCATTTCAGATTACGCCGATCCAGATGGCGGTGACGGTCAGTTCGATGGTAAATGGCGGCAGGCGTGTAACGCCGCATCTTGGCGTGTCGGTCTTAGATAAGAAAGGGAAAACGGTCAAGACGTTTAAGTATGGGGAAAAAGAAGGGATTGTTTCGGAGAAAACATCGGAGACAATGCAAGAACTTCTGGAGAAAGTTGTTTCCGAAGGATCGGGAAAAAACGCGTATCTTGAAGGATATTCTATCGGGGGAAAGACGGCGACGTCTCAAACGCTTCCAAGAAGCGCCGGAAAATATATTTCTTCGTTTATAGGATTTGCTCCGGCGGACGATCCTCAGATTCTCGGAATGGTCATCATCCATGATCCTCAGGGAATTTATTACGGCGGAACGATCGCTGCCCCGGTGCTTCGGGACATATATGATAATGTGCTCCCCTATCTCGGGATTGAAAAAAAGTAATGGATGGTTTATACTTTATGAGATAAAAGAGATGAAGAGGTGGATTTATGAGTAGTCATGTAGTGATTCCGGTTCTTGCGGCATTTGCGGTAAGTCTTGTGCTCGGACCGATTGTGATTCCTTTTTTGCGGAAACTGAAAATGAAGCAGACGGAGCGTGTAGAAGGCGTTCAGTCTCATTTGAAAAAAGCGGGAACTCCGACGATGGGCGGCATTATTATTCTTGCGGCTGTTATTGTGACATCCCTGTTCTATGTGAAAGATTATCCGAAGATCATTCCGGTTTTATTCCTTACAGTGGCGTTTGGTTTGATCGGATTTCTTGATGATTATCTTAAAGTTGTGTTGAAACGTTCGGATGGACTGATGCCGATGCAGAAAATGGCTCTGCAGATTATTGTAACGGCTGTGTTTGCATTCTATCTCGTGAAAGTGGCGGATATTCCGCTTACGATGCTTGTGCCGTTCTCTAACGGATATTATCTTGATATCGGCTGGATGGCAGTTCCGCTTTTGTTTGTGGCAGTGATCGGAACAGTCAACGGAACAAACTTTACAGATGGACTGGATGGCCTTGCTTCCAGTGTGACCGTTCTTGTCGCAACATTTTTTACAGTTGTGGCGATCGGAACGAAAAGCGGGATCGAACCTGTCACCTGTGCTGTAGTCGGGGCGCTGCTTGGATTTTTACTGTTTAACGTATATCCGGCAAGTGTGTTTATGGGAGATACAGGGTCTTTGGCTCTTGGAGGATTTGTGGCAGGCACGGCTTATATGATGCAGATGCCTTTGTTTATCCTGATCGTTGGAATTATTTACCTTGTGGAAGTGGCTTCGGTCATGATTCAGGTTACTTATTTTAAGAAAACAGGCGGAAAGCGTTTCTTTAAAATGGCACCGATCCATCATCATTTTGAATTATGCGGATGGTCTGAAACGAGAGTGGTAGCTGTATTTTCTATCATAACGGCGTTGCTTTGCCTCATTGCGCTGATGGGGGTATAAAAATGGATATAAGAGGAAAAAAAGTGCTCGTCTTCGGTTCGGGTATCAGTGGAGAAGGATCATGCAGGCTTTTGCTCGAAAAAGGCGCGGAGGTTGTTTTGTATGATGGAAATGAAAAACTGTGCGCCGATGAGATTGAAGCTAAAATTTTAGAAACTAAAAAAGAAAACGGGCAATTCAGTATAGTGCTCGGAACATTTCCGGAAGAGATTATAGAAGAGCTTTCATTTGTAGTGATGAGTCCGGGAGTGCCGACGGATCTTCCGATCGTTGAAAAAATGCGTGAAAAGAGCATCCCGATCTGGGGAGAGATCGAACTTGCATATGTGTTTGGAAAAGGAGACGTTCTTGCAATTACAGGAACAAACGGGAAAACGACGACGACAGCCCTTTTGGGACAGATCATGCAGGACTATAAAGAACATGCTTATATTGTAGGAAATATAGGAACTCCGTATACAAGCGTTGCACAAGAAACGACGGACGACGCGGTAATTGTAGCGGAAATAAGCAGTTTCCAGCTTGAGACAATACATACATTTCATCCGAAAGTAAGCGCGATTTTGAATATTACTCCCGATCATTTGAATCGTCATCATACAATGGAGGCATATATCGAAGCGAAAGAGCGTATTGCTGAAAATCAGACAAAAGCAGATGTGTGCGTATTGAATTATGAGGATGATGAACTTCAGAAATTCGGAGAAAAAACGGCAGCGCAAGTTCTATATTTCAGCAGTGCGCGTAAACTGGAAAAAGGGATATATCTTGATGGAACAAAAATCATTTGCGCGGCAGATGTTCCGGTCGAGCTTTGCGATGTCAGTGAACTGAAGATTCTCGGAACACACAATTATGAAAATGTGATGGCTGCTTCTGCAATGGCGTATGCATATGGTGTTCCGATCGAGGTGATCCGCAAAAATCTTCTGACATTTCCCGGAGTGGAACATCGAATTGAGTTTGTGGCAGAAAAAAGAGGTGTCCTTTATTATAATGACTCGAAAGGAACAAATCCGGACGCAGCGATCAAAGGGATTCAGGCCATGAACCGTCCTACCATACTGATCGGGGGAGGTTACGACAAAGATTCCGAATATGATGAGTGGATCAAGGCGTTTGACGGGAAAGTGAGAAAACTTGTTCTGCTTGGCGCAACGAGAGAGAAGATCGCGCAAAGCGCTCATGCAAACGGATTTGACGATATTATTATGGCAGATACCTTTGAGGAGGCGTTTGAACAGTGCGTGAAATATGCGAAGCCGGGCGATGCGGTGCTTTTATCGCCGGCGTGTGCAAGCTGGGGGATGTTTAAAAATTATGAAGAACGTGGAGATAAATTCAAAGAACTTGTAGACCAACTATAAGGAGTGGAGCTGATTGACGCGTTCTGAAAAGAAAAAACGATATGACGGGATGCTTATATTTGTTGTATTGCTTCTTGTTGCCGCAGGGCTTGTGATATTGTACAGCACAAGCGCTTACAATGGGCAGGTGAAATTTCACGATCCGTTTCATTATTTGAAAAAGCAGGGGTTTGCGACACTGCTCGGACTGTTTGGTATGGCGCTTATCGCCCGCGTTGATTATCATAAATGGGTTCCGCTGGCGATTCCCGCATATGTGACGTCGATCATTCTGTCTGTGGCTGTTATATTTTTCGGGGATGAATACAACGGGTCCAAAAGATGGTTGTCTTTGGGCCCGATTTCTTTTCAGCCTTCAGAGTTTGCAAAAGTAGCCGTTATTTTTTTTCTTGCATGCCTTGTGAGCAGAAATGTACAGCGGATGAAACGTTTTCGCACAATGATACTTATGATGATTCCGGTTTTGCCGATCGTAGGTCTGGTCGGAGCAAGTAATTTAAGCACTGCGATCATCATTCTCGGAATTGCGGTTGTTCTGATTTTTGTAGCGGATCCGAAATACGTCCGTTTTATATTGATGGGAAGTATCGGCGTAGGATTTATGACGGTTTTTCTGGCGATGGAAAGTTATCGATTGGAACGCCTGGCAATCTGGAGACATCCGGAGCAATATGAAAAAGGGTATCAGACGCTGCAGGGACTATATGCAATCGGCAGCGGAGGTCTGTTCGGAAGGGGATTAGGCAACAGTGTACAAAAACTCGGATTTCTTCCAGAGGCTCAAAATGATATGATTTTTTCTATTATCTGTGAAGAATTGGGATTGATCGGAGCAGGATTTATCATTCTTTTATTTTTGATTCTTATTTGGCGTTTTTTTGTGATTTCAACAAAAGCGTCGGATCTGCTTGGCGCTTTGATAGCGGCAGGGGCAATGGCGCATATGATGATCCAGGTTATATTAAACATCGCGGTAGTTACAAATTCAATTCCAAACACAGGGATTACGCTTCCGTTTATCAGTTACGGAGGTACATCGGTTGTATTTCTTCTGTTGGAGATGGGACTTGTGCTTAGCGTATCGAATTACGAAGGTTTACGGTATGGAGGTTCAGAATAGATGAAGAGAAAAAAACACGAAAAAGAGAAAAGGTGTGGCCGATTATTTAGTTGTGCTTACTGTCTTGATCGTTATGGCAGCTGCGGCGGTATTTCATTTCGCACAAGGTCATATAAAGTGGAAGGAAATTCTTATTACGGTAGAGAGAACGATCACAACATGGATTGAGAATGATCCGCTTTCGGTAAATTCTCTGTATGTTCTGTATAAATATAATTTTACCGATGCCGATCTTCCGTCAGGAGTAGAAAGTCTGAGTATTTCACTGAAAGATCCGTGGACGGTGAAGGTGAAAGTGAAAGAAAAAGAAATGGCCGGATATGTAGATTATGAC
>ENA-OQKD01000191-OQKD01000191.1-human-gut-metagenome-genome-assembly--contig:-NODE-191-length-17141-cov-4.238568_pt1 | contig 17141 bp, 14 predicted proteins | sample MGYA00242775_ERZ504792 | MGnify/ENA primary metagenome ERZ504792 (study PRJEB26092, sample SAMD00036401) | human gut metagenome | host: Homo sapiens | study: EMG produced TPA metagenomics assembly of...
GAACACTGCCGAGGGGCGCAGAGAAATGGCCTTGTCCACAAGTTCATCTGCCTGGCTCACACTGAGTCCCCGTTTGAAAAGGACAACATCTGTATCCAGGAAACCATACTCTACTATAGATTCCGAAAAAGAATCTCCCAGTATCACGGCATTTTGAAATGCTCTTTTTAATTCTGCCGTATCCCGCTCCTCGCCCTGACTGTTTTGGGAATCCTCCCCGCCATTCAGCTCCTTTAACGCACGCTCCGTCTCAGAGATATCCGCTTTTTCCAGTGCGGCTACGGTCTTTCTATTTTTTTCATATGGAATTTCTTCGGCGTTTTCAACCTTTTTGAAGATAACAACAACGGCAATGATGACTATCAGCACCACTGCCAGGAGAACCCAAAAACGAGTTTCAGATATGTACTCTTTGATTTTTTTCATTTTCCCTTCAAATCCTATGTCCTTTTCCCCTATTCGACAGATTCCCCGATTCCTGTCGTTTAATAAATTATAGACGCTGAAAACTGAAAGTTCAAGTTGATTATCCCATCTTTTTTAATATTTAAAAAACGCTGTCACAAAATCGCCTGATTTTCGTAACAGCTTTCCGATTTCTTATTTTTCCTGATCCATTTTGATGATACGGTCACTGACATGCATGACCATGGGGAGGTCATGGGCAATGAGCATAATGGTCAGATGGTGTTCTTCCTGGAGCTTTCTGAACAGGTGCATGATCTGTGCCTGAATGGAAATGTCCAGGGAGGAAATAGGCTCATCGGCCACAATAAACTCCGGCTCCACAGACAAGGCTCTGGCAATGGCAGCCCTCTGACACTGTCCCCCGCTGACCTGATGAGGGTACCGGGAAGCAAATTCCGGCGTAAGCCCGCACAATTCCAGAAGGTTATCCACCTTTGTTTTAATTCTGTTCCCTTTATCCCCATATTCCGCAGACTTTCCCCAATTCCGTCTCCAAGTGTCCTTCGGGGATCAAAAGACTCCGCGGGCATCTGGAAAACCATCTGCATATGACGGTATGCCTGTTTCAGCTGCCGTATTCCTGCCTGAGATATATCTATACATCCAGCCTCTGTTCCTTCCGATGAAGGATAAAACAGAACTTTTCCCTCTGTACAGGGAAGAAGTCCCGTAATCAGTCTGGCAACTGTACTTTTTCCGCTTCCTGATTCACCCACGATCCCCAGACACTGTCCTCTTTTCAGTTCAAAGGACACCTCGTCCACAGCTGCAAAGGATTTTTTTCCTGCTGTAAATACCTTTTTCAGTTTCTCTGCTTTCAGCAAAATTTCTGTCATAATTTCTGATTCTCCCGTCTTTTCAGCCGGATCACAGAATCCATAAGCTGACGAGTATACTGACTTTCCGGATTTTCCAGAATCTTCTGTGTATCTCCGTAATCCATTACTTTTCCATTCTGAAGTACGAGGATCCTGTCTGCCATTTTTCTGACCACGCCAATATTGTGAGTGATCAGAAGCATGGCTGTATGAAACTCTTTTTTCATCAGAAGAAGCTCTTCCACCACCTGTTTCTGTACAGTCACATCAAGAGCGCTGGTAGGCTCATCTGCCAGGAGCAGATCCGGTTTTAAAAGCATGGCGGTACAGATTCCCACTCTCTGATTCATTCCTCCGGACAGTTCAAAGGGATAGCTTCCAAGAACACGGGCACAGTCTGTAAGTCCGATTTTTTTCATCAAAACAGCTGCTCTGTTTTCCACTTCCGCTCTGCTGACCTTCTCATGCTCCGATACGGCCTCGTACATCTGAGCCCCTACTGTACGCACAGGACAAAGGGCTGATTTACAGTCCTGAAAAACCATTCCAAGCTCAGGTCCCCGGTATTTCCTCAATATTTTTTCCGGCATGGCAGTGAGATTTTCTCCTTTGTACCACACCTGACCGGTGACTTCGGCTCTGTTTCCCAGAAGTCCCATAACGGCTTTTGCAACCGTACTTTTTCCACTTCCGGATTCCCCTACAATACCCAGGATTTCTCCCTTTTTCACCTGAAAGCTTATGTCCTGTACAACAGGCTCTCCATCATAACAGACCGTCAGCTTCTCCACACGGAGCAGTACGTCTTCATTCTTTTTTATATTCATTCTGTATCCTCTGTTTCCGGAATCAGTTATTCCACATCCAGATCTGCCGTGATCTCATAATAATCACAGGGATGAGCCGCCATTCCTTTTACATTGGATTTTGTCACAATTCCCATATTGAGATGTGATACAAAGAAAAATCCATCGTCGTCCAGAATCTTCTGCTGCAGCTCTGTTGCCAGCTTTGCTCTCTCCTCCGGCTCAAATGCCTGATGAAGCTTTTCTGTAAGAGCTGTTACCTCTTTGTTTTCATATTTTCCGTAGTTTTTTGGTCCCACTACTGTACTGGTAAAGAAATATTCCGGATCTCCGGTGGGAGCTGTGGTAGTAGAACTTACATACACATCAAAGTTGCCGTCTGCCGCATAAGTCATATGATCCGAAGTATTATTTACCACAACGTCAATTCCGATTTCCTTGAGAGTTGCCTGTGCATACTCCGCAAGCTTCGGCTGCTCCAGACGGGTCGGGTAGGTCAGCCAGTCTATGGTAAGCTTCTGTCCGTCCTTGTCTGCATATCCGTCGCCGTCTGTATCCTTCCATCCGGATTCTTCCAGCAGCTTTTTTGCCCCTTCCGGATCATAGGAAACTGTTTCCACTGCTTCATTTCCATAAGAAAAACTGTCCGGAAAAGCGGCTTTGGCAGGGAGCCCTCTCCCCTCCATGATCACAGAGCAGAAGCCCTCTTTATCAATTCCCATTTCAATGGCTTTTCGTATATTCTGATCCTGCATGATCTCCGACTCAAAATTAAACTGTCCGAAAAAGCATCTGCTTGTTGCGCAGGAATTAATGGTATACTCCGGATTTCCGTCAAAAAGCACGTAGTTATCATACTGAAGACCATAGGTTCCCTGGATATCTCCTGTCTGAAGGGCCGCGGTCAGAGCGCTTCCGTCCGAAAAAGACTTTACTGTAACTTTATCCACCTTTACATCGCCGCCCCAGTAATTTTCATTTTTTACAAGATCAATCTGAGTGGGGGTAACTTTTTCTGCAATATAAGGACCTGTTCCTGCCACATTGGCATTTCCCCCTTCTCCCTGAACGCCATATTCCATATCAATAATGGCTCCGTAGGGATCTCCCAGATAGTTAATGATTGCCGGACATGGTTCTGTTGTGTAAATAGTCAGAGTCAGTCCGTCTGCATCAATATAATCGATCTTCATATCAGAAGGAGCCCGGTCATGAACCTTTACCAGATTTTCCAGACATTCCTTTACTGCCTGAGCATCCATAGTGCGGCCGCTTGAAAACTTTACCCCGTCTCTCAGTGTGATCTTTACCGTAGTGTCATCCACAAACTCATAATCCGTGGCAAGCCAGGGCTCCACCTCCATATTATCGTTATACTTAAATAATGTTTCTCCTACACCATATCTGAGCGCGCTCCAGCCGGAATAATTGTCATGAGGGTTCAGCCCCGCATCTCCCATTTCCTCACTGTAGCCGGTTGTTCCGTATACAAAGGTCTTTTCTTTATCTGCCATTACGCTGACACTCAGTCCCGATATCATTACTGCTCCTGCAAGCACTGCAGCAATAAGTTTTTTCTTCATTATTTACCTCTTTTCTTTTTGTGTTCCGGATCCAGATAATCTCTTAATGTATCTCCCAGAAGGTTAAAAATCAGTACCGTTACAAAAATTGCAGCTCCCGGTGCAAGAGACATCCACGGCGCGATCTGCAGAAGGCTTCTGCCCTCATTGATCATACTTCCCCATTCTGCTGCCGGCGGCTGTACTCCCAGTCCCAGAAAGGACAAGCCTGCTAGTTCCATCATCATAGTTCCAATATCCAGAACTGCCGTTACAAGAACAGGGCCTGCAATATTAGGCAGAATATGCCGCAGAAGCAGAGCCGGTGTGCTGCTGCCGGAAAGTCTGGCCGCCATTATATACGGCGCTTCTTTCTGAGCCAGCGTCAGCCCTCTGGCCAGCCTGGCAAACTTCGGCCAGCTTACCACTGCCAGCGCAAGCACTGCATTCTGTACGCCGCCGCCCAGAACTCCTGCCACAGCCAATGCGAACACAAGGCTTGGAAAGGCCAGAAACAGATCTGATATCCTCATAAGAAAAGCATCCACGAAACCGCCGCGCCAGCCGCAGATAATTCCCACAAAGGTTCCCGTTACTGTTGTAATGCTCACCAGGATCAGGGTGGAAAAAATACTGGTAGTTCCGCCTGTCAGAATCCTGGAAAACATATCCCGTCCATAGCGGTCTGTTCCCAGCAGATGCTCCGGCCCCGGCGGCTGCTTTGCCAGCAGAAGATTCTGCTCATAAGGGTCATAGGGACAGATGTATTTTGCACACAGAGCTGTTAAAAGAAGCAGCGCTGCCAGAACTGTCAGCACCATAAGCCGTATTTTTACAGAATCTGTTCCCGTCCTGTACACAGAAGATGAACCTCTCTTTTTCTTTGTCATCCCTGCTCACCTCCCAGTCTTACACGGGGATCCAGATAATGATACACAATGTCCGTGATCAGGTTCACTGCCACATAGATCACTGCCATCCATGCCACATATGCCTGAACGACAGGATAATCTCTCATGGTAATGGCATCCACAGCCATTTTACCTACACCGTCCCACATAAAAATAGATTCCACAATGGTAGTTCCGCCCAGAAGGCTTCCCACAGACAATGCCATCAGCGTCACAATAGTCAGCATGGACGCCCTCAGAACATTTTTCCAGATTATCACGCTTCCTCTGACTCCTCTGGCCCTGGCCCCCACCACATAATCCTTATTCAGTTCCTCCAGAACAGCAGCTCTGATCTGCCGGATATATTTTGCCGCCATAGCTATGGCAAGGGTAAGAGTGGGAAGCACAAGACTTGCCGCAATATTTTCTGACGTAATCACAGGCAGCCATCCAAACTTTACAGAAAATACATACATTAAAATCAGCGCCGCAAAAAAATTCGGGGCAGAATTTCCGATAAAACTCAGAAAACGTATCAGATAATCTGACCATCTATTATGGCGTATGGCAGAAAAAATCCCTAGGGGGATCGCTGTCAGCATAGTCACTATCATAGAAGAAACCGTAAGAAGTATGGTTGCCGGAAGCTTTTCCATAAAAGTATCGTATACTTTCTGCCCGGATACATAGCTGGTTCCCATATCGCCTGTAACCATTCCCGCAAGCCATCTGCCATACTGTACCAGAAAAGGCTGATCCAGACCGTATTCTTTTTTTGTCTGATCAATTACCTCCTGAGAGACAACTGACCCTGCATTTTCGTACATGTAGGTTACTGCATCTCCCCCTGCAAGCCGCATCATGGCAAAGGACAGAAACGTAATCCCGATCAGAACGGGAATTAACTGAAGCAGTCTTTTTCCTATATATTTCAACATAATTTTATCCTCTGTTTATCTGCTTTTTCATCATTTTACTTACCGCTTCCGATTCTTTCTTCCAGAAAACAGATAAATTCCTTTAAACTGCTGTCCATCTCTTCCCCCCGGTGTCTGACATACCCGAAGATCACCCGGCTTCCTTCCATTTTCAACGGGATTCCGGGAAGTGTATCTTTCTTATTCTCTGACAGATAGCTTCCGCTGATATTTGCCACATCACTGTTTTTTAAAAGCCTTTCCATAATATAATCGCTGTTTGTAATAACAGAAATATCCAGGCCTTTCCAGGAAAAGCTCTCCTGGTTTTCGGAGGCTCCAATATCAAAAAATTCATCCTGATAGTTCTGAACCAGCCGAACCCCGTCAAGTTCTTCATAACTCAGGCTCTCTTTTTCTGTTCCGTAAAGAGAGGATTTTCCTCCCGGATAAACAATGGCTTCTGTTTCATGCAAAGGAATAAATTCCATCCGGTTTCTGGACAGTTCATAAAAAAAGTCCTCTTTCTGCCGTTCCAGAATATACACAAATCCCACATCATCCAGATAGTCCCGGACACGTTCCATCACTGTCCGAACTCCTGCCGTGTAAACCTGAAAATGATAATTTCTGTCATAATTCTCATTATAAAAATCCACAAACTGAGTGGCGAACCAGGAGCTTGGATTTGCCGAGATCCTGAGCCATTTTGTCATACCGTGGTCCGCCATGGCTTCCAGCTTTGTGACTTCGCCTACAATTTTACAGGCATAACGATATACCTGACTTCCCTGAGGCGTAAGACGGATTCCTCTGGGAAGCCGCTCAAAAAGCTGCATTCCCAGAGAATCCTCCAAAGCCTTTACCACCTTGCTGACACTGGGCTGAGTGGAATATAAAATTTTTGCCGCCTCGCTGACAGAGCCTGTCTGGGCGCATGCCACAAAGTACTGCAGCTGTTTCAAATCCATAATCTTTTCCTTTATAAACTCTCTCTTATTTACAGGTTCTCAGCATAAACATTGGCGTTGGATTATAAAACTCATCCTTTTCCACATAAATTCTGCTGCTGAGTCCCAGATCCACAGAAAATTCCTGAAGCTTCATTGCCCCCAGAGTCTCCAGGTCCCAGGCCGGACGGCTGTACGGAGCTGATGGGAAGCTGGCGTTTGATCTCCTCACATTCTCTCATCATGCTGTCGTCAATCTCCTGATGAGCATGATTATCCGGAAGCTCGGACAAGTCTGTAAAATCACTGAGTCCGTAATTTGCATCAAAATTCAAAAGCACACCGCCCTTTTTCAGTACGCGCACCCATTCTCTGTAAGCGCTTTTTACATCCGGAAGGGTCCAGGTAAGGTTCCGGGAGATCACCACATCAAAGCTTTCGTCTGCAAAGCTCAGATTTTCTGCATCCATTACCAGAAAATCACAGACTGTTTTTTCCTCTGCGGCAAGAATCCGGGCGTTTTCAATCATATCGGGCGTCAGATCCACACCTGTAACCTGATATCCTTCCTTTGCCAGAAGCACAGAAAAGAATCCTGCCCCGCAGCCTACGTCAAGAATCCTGAGATTTTTATCACAGGGAAGCTGTTTTTTTATTTCACAAAGCCACCGTTCCGCCATAGAGCTGTGAAGCTCTGCTCTTTTATGTTCCAGGAAATTTCCGCTTCTTTTTTCCCAATAGCTTACAATTCGCTCTTTCCGCTCATCATAGGGATTGACAATCTTTCCATAAGCGATCATCGGCCCGTCCCCCAGTACCTGAAGCGTGCCGGTCTGATACAGGATCACACCGTCATACTCGGCCACACTCAGCTCCAGAAGACCGCCTTCATAATCCCGCACTTCACCCAGAATCTCTCCTTCCCGGATCATATCGCCGGGCTTTTTAAAGGGATACCACAACCCGTCCCGGGAAGCGTCCTGATAACAGATATCTGTAACATCCAGAGGATAATAAGTTCTGTAATCCTTTTTCCCCTGATAAATTCCCAGATGACAGAGAATATTCCTGACATCTCTTCTTGTAGAGCGTACTTCTTCACTGGTCCAGGCTCCCATACCGCCCCGCTCAATAAGAATACTGGGGATTCCCTGAGAAGCCGCATAGTTATAAGCGCCCCCTGACGCCACATTGGAGCGGACCATGTAAGGTACGTCCACCTGCTCTGCCATGCGTCTTGACTGACTGACTGTTTTTTCATCTGCCATGCCCGCATAATACACATAAGAAGTCAGCTGTTCATAGTCATCCCCACTGTGCAGGTCAATGTAATAATCTGCTGCCGGCTGAAGCTCATGGGAAACTGCCCATGCAAGACGTTCCATTTCTGTACCTTTTGGATTTCCGGGAAATTCCCTGTTCAGGTTTTTTCCGTCTGTCAGTCCCATACTTCCGTTTCTCCGCTCAAACGCCGGAACATTTATCACCTTAACAATGATTATGGTACCTGCCACCTTCTGTATCTTCAGTTTCTGCGACAGCTCAATAGCAGCCTGTATCCCCACATATTCGCCCCCGTGGACTCCTGCAGTGATCAGCATTGTTTTTCCAGGTCTTGTTCCATGAAGCACGGCAGCCGGAAGCCGGAATTCGCCCTGTCCCAGCTCCAGATAACCTGTCCACACGTTTCCGGGTTCCACTGAAATATGATTGAGGCAAAAGCTTTCTCTTTTTTTCCCGGAAAGAAGAAAGATCGGGGTGGAGCCATTATTTGCGATCTCTTCTTCTGTCCATACCTGTTTCCACACCTCTGTGTCGCAGCTTACTTCTGTCAGCCCTGCATTTTTCAGGGCTTCCACATCCCACTGAGGACGCTTCTGTCTGCTTAAAGGAACCTGTCTGGCAATGGCCTCCATCCGTTCAATATCTGTTCCTGTATAATAATCTTCCAGATTTTTTTCTTCCACCCTCTGGCGGTCCTTCTCGTAACCGCTGCGCTTTTCCTCATCATAAAGATGACCGTACCAGTCTGCATCAAAATTGCACAGAAGTCCGCCCGGTTTCAGCACACGTACCCATTCCTCATACGCCTGTCCCGGGTTTTCCAGATTCCAGGTAACATTTCTGGAAAATACCGCGTCAAATTCGCAGTCTCCCAGTTCAAGCTTCTGGGCGTCACTGAGCTTCCAGGTGATTTTTTCCGCAAACACTCCTGTATTCTTTTTTGCCTCTTTCAGCATCTCCTCTGTAACGTCTGCTGCCGTTACCTGATATCCGGCCTCCGCAAGAAGCAGGGCAAAAAATCCCGGTCCGGTTCCCACATCAAGAACCTTCAGCTCCTCCGGGTTCTTTCCCGGAAAATTCTCTTCAAGGAGAGAAAGAAGCTTGTTCTTCCACATACTCCGTCTGGCGTCTGCCATTTCCTGCTGATTATATTCTGAATAGCCCTCTGCACGCTGTGTCCAGTAGGCATGAATTTCTTCCTTTAACGTATTCATGATTCTTTCTGCTCTTTCTGTTAGTATGTTCTTTCTATAAAAAGAATCCTGTATTTTTTCGGTTCCTGCCTGTGGCTGCCGGTTAATTTTCATTTCCTGCTGCCTGTGGCAATAAAATTTTTATAATGGACTTTTTATAGACGGCTTTATTATATAAAAAAAGAAATCCCTCCTGCAACCCTCCCGGGGGGATTTCTTTGCTGTTCAAAACCTGTTTCTTTTCTGGATTTCTCCGCTAATAAATTCATACAGTTTCTCCACCGCGTCTCCGTGAATCTGCTTTTTCTGAGCGCTGACCATCTGAGCTACCGCCTCAGGATCGTTCATAAGCTGGATTCCTTTTTCCACCTGCCCATTGAGGGTAATTGCTGACCAGCTCATGCCTGCCTTCATAAAAAATTTCCGGTTTACTGTCTCACAGCCGGGAATAGGCGCCGTATGGATCATCGGCACACCCGTTACTGCCGCTTCTGTAGATGTCAGACCGCCCGGCTTTGTAAAAAGAACATCACAGGCTTTCAGATAAAGAGACATCTGAGTGGTAAATCCCAGAATCTGCACCCGCGGCTGTTTACTGAACTCTTTTTTCAGCTTCTGTTCCGCCTTGCGGTTGCTTCCGCAGATCACAAGGATTTTTTCCTGAGCTGTGCTTTCCAGGAGCTTTTTTACAAGCTCTGAAAGATCTCCGGCCCCCATACTTCCTCCGGCTGCCAGAAAACTATCTGCCTTTCGTATCAAGCCCCAGCTTCTCCCTTGCCTGTTCTCTGCTTGTATTCCTCCGGCAGCTCTTAGCCACCGGAATCCCAAAAGCCAAAAGCTTCTCCGCAGGAATCCCCCGCCTGATGCAGGACTTTTTCAGAGCCTCATGGGGAATTACATAATAATCACAGTCTGTTTCCTCCCAGAAGGGAATACAGGTGTAATCTGTCATTACCGCCACCGTAAGCGGAAGCTTCATGCCCTTTCGTTTCATATAAGTGATTGTTTCTGCCGGGTAAAGATGCGGCATGATCAGAACATCAACCGGATGTTCACGTAAATATCCGTCCAGATACTTTGCCATTCTTCCATTAATATAGTACACAGGAGATTTCTTCAGCAACCGGCTGGCTACCATTCCCAGCTTATAAAAAAGCCCGAAAAGTCTGGGCGTCTTTTTGACGATCTGAACATATCCGTCTCCTACCAGACGTGAAACTCCCTCTCCTGCAAGGCAGAGATAATCAAGTACATACGCCTCGTCGCCTCTCTCCTGCATCTCCTCTGCAATCGCCCGGGCTGCAGAATTATGCCCGCCTCCTGTGTTGCAGGACAAAATCAGTGCTTTCATTCAAGTCTCCATTCCTCTCCCCGCCTGTATGCGGCATTTGCCTTCAGACAATGTTTATGTATCACAATCCCCGACATCAGGATACAGCCGGACAAAACTGTTCTGTACGGCACTGTCAGCATAACAGTAACAGCAAAGGCCAGAAACGTATATACGCTTTTTCTGGTGTTAGATCTGGCAGGTATTACGATAATAAACAGCAGATACCAGAAAATCAGAGCTGCCAGAGGCCGCCACAGAGGAAGCAGTCCGATCAGTACTCCAAAAGATACTGCAATAGCCTTTCCCCATGTCCTTCTGAAACAGAGAATGAGCATGTCCGAATACAGGCGCAGCCATTACCAGCGCAAACATCCAGGAATTTATTCCCAGATCTTTTGCACACAGCGCAACCGGGATCGCTCCCTTTCCCAGATCTGCCAGAAGAACCAGTATCCCACAAAAAGCGCCTCCACAGGCAAATGCATTAAACGTTCCCGGATTTCCATCCTCAGACTCTGTCTGAACATCCACTCCCCGAAAGATCATGGGAATCAGCCTTCCAAACAAAATGCTTCCTGACAGAAACCCTATTATCACATAGAAAAAGTATCCATATTTCATAATCCAACCTGCTTTCCTGCTGCAAATAAAATCTCACAGTCGTTTCTAACCAGAGCCGGGCTTCTCCTCCGACCTCTGAATTTCTCTTTTCCCTCAATCACAGTTGTCTGTCAATCCCCTGTCCAGAGTTTTCCTGTTACAATACCATACTCCACAGACAGATTGTGGGAAGCGATAACAAAGTAGAAAAAATAACCATTTTTGTTGCAAAAGGAGAATCCACCCCATATTTCTCTGCCAGAATACTTGTGGTCGCGCCTGCCGGCATGGCAGCCAGCAGTACACAGATGCCAAAAGCATTTTTATCAAGAGGCAGAAAGCTGCAGACTCCGTACACCACTGCCGGAATCACCACAAGCCTGTGAAACGTAAACTTTGCCACAGTCCGGTCCCAGAAATCCTTTACATTGATATCTACAAGAATCATTCCAACTGCCATCATGGAAAAAGCTGTATTGCAGTTTCCTATATAATCCACTGCATCTGTAACCGGCGCCGGAAGCTTCCACCCAGTAAACATAAGAAGAATACCCAGTTCACTCATAATAATACAGGGATGCGTCAGAACCTTCCTGACCGTTTCTTTCCGGTCTGTGGTTCCGGAAAAAACTGCCAGTCCGGAAGTCCACATCATGATCCTCTGAGGAATCAGATAAATACTGGCAAGCACCAGCCCCTCTGCCCCGTAAATCCCCTCTGCTACCGGATTTCCCAGAAACCCTGCGTTTGAACAGATCGTTCCATACCGGAGACATTTATTTTTCCCCTCAGGTTCCTTCCTGAAGATCACCCTTCCGTAAAATACACAGAAGATCTGAATCCCAACAGAGATCAGAAGCACTTCCAGATAATAAAAAAGCCTGCCCTCCACAGGGCTGTTCATAAACGCATGAAGAATGTTGCAGGGCAGAATCACATAAATAACAAGATCGTTCAGATTTTTTTGTCCCTGCGGCCCGATCAGCCCGATACGCTTCAGCACAAAACCCACTGCTACCAGAAGAAAAATAGTTGCCTGCAGTATCAGTACTTTTTCCATAATACCCCTCTTTTCCCACTTGTCTGTACAGAAAATCTCCTGTCATGATCATACTGACCTCTGATTTTTCTGAAAGATACTCCCAGTGTATCACAACAAAAAAATACACGCAACAAAAAGCCAAACCGCTCTTGACGGCACAGCTTATGCCATGCTACAATGTCACCTGTCCAAAACACAGTGTGGACTTTTTTGGCCAGGCCATTTTTCGCCACACAATTACCATCCGGTAGTTGTGCGGCTTATTTTTTTGCCATAAAAGTCTTTTTATAAATCATACAGGAGGAATGTAAATGAACAATACTTTTATGAAAGAAAAACCAGTATTTCCACTGATCATGTCCATGGCTCTTCCCATGGTGATCTCCATGCTGGTAAACTCTTTGTATAATATAGTAGACAGTTTCTTTGTTGCACAGATCAGTGAAGATGCCATGACAGCGCTTTCTCTGGTCTTTCCCATCCAGAATCTGGTGAATGCCATTGCCATTGGTTTCGGCGTGGGAATCAGCTCCCAGATCGCCTTTCATCTGGGAGCAGGAAATAAGCACAATGCAGATATTGCCGCTACTCACGGCACGGTTCTGTCCGCTTTACACGGACTGATCATGATGATTGTCTGTACTCTGATCATGCCGTCCTTTCTTGGGCTTTTTACACCGGACAAAAAGTCATTGATCTGGGCGTAAGATATTCCGGCATTGTTTTTGCCTTTTCTGTTGTGATAGGCCTTGACCTTGCCTTTGAGAAGATTTTTCAGGCAGTTGGAAGAATGAAAGTTACCATGTTTTCACTGATGTGCGGCTGCATTACCAATATTATACTGGACCCGGTTCTGATTTTCGGTCTTGGTCCCTTCCCTGCCCTTGGAATTGAAGGCGCTGCTCTGGCAACAGGTCTTGGACAGGTCTTGAATCTGATCATTTACCTGGTAATCTATTTTGCCCGCCCGATTCCTGTACGCATCAGAAAAACATGCCTGAAGCCAGACAGCAGCATGGACAAAAAGCTTTACGCTGTGGGAGTTCCGGCAATTCTGAATATTGCGCTCCCCTCCCTTCTGATCTCCGTGCTGAACAGCCTGCTTGCTGTTTACTCCCAGAGCTATGTGGTAATTCTGGGAATTTATTACAAGCTTCAGACCTTCCTCTATCTTCCTGCCAGCGGAATCGTCCAGGGTATGCGCCCTGTGATCGGATATAACTATGGAGCAGGAGAACACAAACGTGTGAAAAAAATCTATATGGTAACGCTTGTCATGAGCGGCGTAATCATGATCATCGGAACAGTTATCTGCCTGGCAGTTCCCGGACAGCTGATGGGACTGTTTACCTCCAATGCAGAAACCGTACTTGCAGGAAAAACCGCTCTCCGTATCATCAGCGCCGGCTTCCTGGTTTCCGCTGTATCTGTTACCGCCTGCGGCGCACTGGAAGGACTTGGAAAGGGAACCCCTTCTCTTATCATCTCTCTGTGCAGATATGTACTGATCATCATTCCTGCAGCCTTCGTCCTCAGCAAAGTTTTTGGAGCTGTTGGAGTATGGCATGCCTTCTGGATCGCCGAAGCAGCTACTGCAGTCGTAGCCGGTCTGATCAGCCGTAAAGTAGTGTGGGGACGTTAAACGTCCCCAGTAGATTCAGTATTCTAATCCCCCCAATATTCTTCATAATATCTTTTCAGTATTTTCTGGTATTCTTTTTTTTCAGAAAGCGCATCATAAAACTTTTTATTTTTTATAAGATATGACATCCATCCCAGCCATTCATTATCTTTTAGCAGAAGCGCCTGCTTTACCTGATAACCAACAGCATGCACCAAAAACTGAGGCTCCATTTTTTCCAGTCTCTCCATGATCAGAAATGCTCCCGGCCAGTTGATATCCTGCAGCCACTCCAGCATCTCACATGTGTATTTATTTAATTCTTCATCAGTTTTTTCACAGATTACTTTTGCGCAATTTTCCCATGACCATTTATATTCTATAGGTTGCATAAATACAGATAAGGATTTTATCTTTCTCGCTTCTCTAAGGGCAGCTTCCTGAACCTCTGTCGGTTGCTCCTCATCTAGCATTACAAATAAAGTATCTATATCTACTGTCATATGTCCTCCATCCCATTTTAGGTAGTGTCAAAAACTACCTGTTTTTATTGTTCTAAAATCCTTTAAAACCTTGAATTACAGGAGGTTTACAAATAAAAAGAGCATTGACCTCCCTTTTCTGGTATAATGTCAATCGCCAAACCAACATCCCCGAAAGGAGCCAATGCTCATGAACATTATACTTTATTTACTTCAGCTAATTCAATACCAACATCAACAAATCTGCTGGCTTTTAAATTTTATCTGCAGATATATCCCTCTCAAGCAGTGGGCCTTCGATGATTCCCACTCTCCCAAATATCAAAAGTTCAAGATTGATTCACTCCCTCTGATCACGGATTTCCGTCAGGACTGGACTTACAAAGAACTCATCCCTTACTACGAAAAGCGTTATGGTAAAAAGATCCGACCGATCAGCCGCCGGTCAGAGTGTGACATTCCAGATTCCTGCACCTGCCCACGCTGTGATGCTCCCAAACCCTTCCTCTACCGGAATAACGGTTCCAAAGGACAACTCCTGTGTAAAATCTGTGATGCCAGATTTTCTCCTGATGAAAGCAGGTTCTCTTCCGTAAAGCTGCGATGTCCTCATTGCGGCAACACCCTGGTTCCCAAAAAGGACAGGAAACACTTCATTGTCCATAAATGCGTCAATCCCGAATGTCCTTACTACCTTCACAACCTCAAAAAAGTTGACAAGGCAGATCTCGCAGAGGATTATGGTAAAAATAAATATAAGCTCCATTACATCTACCGTGAGTTCACGATGGATTTTTTCAGCATGGGCTTAAATACCCTGCCTAAAAATGCCTCTTCCCTTAAATTCAACAAACACAATGCCCATGTCATGTCCTTATGCCTGACACTGCACGTCAATCTGGGCCTTTCCCTGCGCAAGACGTCACAAGCTTTAAAAGACCTGTATAACATCAGCATTTCCCACCAGCAGATCGCTAACTACTGCAAAACCGCTGCCATCTGTATCAAGCCCTTTGTCGACCAGTATCCTTACGAGAAAGGGGATGTCTTCACTGCTGATGAAACCTATATCAAGATCCGCGGCATCAAAACTTACGTCTGGCTGATCATGAACGCCGCCACACGTTCCATTCTCGGCTATCAGGTATCCGATAACCGTGGGGTTGGTCCCTGCATCCTCTCCATGCGTATGGCTTTCCATGGGCTTGCAAAACTCCCGGAAAACTTTAAATTTGTTGCGGACGGTTACAGTGCATATCCTCTTGCTGCAATGGAATTCGCAAAAAAGTTTGGTAAAGACTTTACCTTCACCGTTACCCAGGTTCTTGGACTTACCAACGACGATGCTGTTTCTAAAGAACACCGCCCTTTCAAACAGATGATTGAACGGCTGAACCGCACGTACAAGGCTTCTTACCGCAGCACGAACGGATTTGATAACATCGACGGTGCCAACTATGACCTGGCTCTCTGGGTGGCTTACTATAACTTCCTGCGACCACATAAACATACGGGATATAAAGTACTCAACCAGGTAGACATGCTCCAGGGAGCGGATAACATGCCAGGCAAGTGGCAGCTTCTGATCTTCCTTGGACAACAGACCATTCTGAATATACAGAAAAACGGGACTGCTGCACCGGAGCGGAACGGTTGTCAATAGAACCGTGGAATACCACAACAGACGGCTATGCCGACTGTGAGGATATGCCGCGAAAGTCTGTTGACAAAAAGTTCCCGGATGATCCTGTCCAGCAGAAAAGGGGCAACTGCACCCTTTTCCTGCCTTCCGGCGAGGATAGATTCGGGCAATGCCCGAAAATGGGTCAAGGGACTGGTCCCTTGTAGGTTCTCAGGGCAACGCCCTGAGCCCTCGGAGAGCTTATCGGAATAAATATCTGCAATTTTCAAGGTTCATTTGAGCCTTTTTCTTTAGCTCTGTTTTTCATAGATTATTTGACACTACCCCATTTTACAACTACACTTTTTACTGCCCGGGTCCAGATAGAATTTGAACCCGCGTCTATCCAAGTTTGTAACGGCACTCCTACCGGAAGAACTTTTACATGAGTTGGACCATCTTGCTCAGCGAATACCACTCCTGTTGCGTTCAACTTGTTTATGGTTGTAACTGCTGCTGCACGTCCAGGTCGTGGGGGAATTGTTGAAAACGAATGCCCTGTGTCCCAATCCTTCTTTTGGGAAGTTAAATTACCTGGGGTTGTTCCACCGTATCTATAAATTGGAAAATCTTTCCTCTGCTTCTTAGACCGCAGTATAGCGTCTGCGTCTATCTTGACTTCTTCTTTTTCTTTCGAAGCAAAAAAATCAATTGACCCTACGAAATCTATAGCTTTATGTGCCACAAATCCTGCAACAAATCCCGCAACTGCTGATGCCACTTTTTAGCTACTGTTACTACAAATTTTTTACCGTACCAGCTAACAAAGCACCTATTGAAGCCGCAAAACATCCACTGTAATCCACAAGATTAGCCGGATTCGCAGTATGCATACATATTTTTCCCGTGGCTTCCGGTAATACTTAAACTCTTACTCCAGCTGTCATAAGTATAGTTTACCTCTGTGTTTCCATAAAAGAACTATCGTTTCGAACCTTTGGAAATCCAATTCTTTTGTCTCCTAAATTCTGAACCATTCCCTCTCCCTTTTTTTTAATTTCCTCGACCTCTTTCTCAGCTTTTCTTTAGACTTTACCATTACAACATACATAAATGAAAACTCTTCAAACCTATCAAAAATTGGGGATTTCATCTTCTTATATTTGTCATAAACAAATCTCTTCTTCATCTACGGTAAACTTATCTATAACCTCCTCAAAAACATTTCTCATTCTTTGATAATTTTCTGTTTCCTGATTCTCCCCGCTTTTAGAAATGTATATTTTTTGTCTTTTAATCAATTCCAGCTGTCAAAACACAAACAGATTCACTCTGACTATTCTGCTGAGTTATCATATCTATTAAAAACTGGTGATAGCTTATCCACATAAAAACTGTTCGTTATACATATTGGCACTACAGGAAGTCTATCTATATGCTTTTTTACAATTTTTTTAACTCTTCTTTACATAGTTTTATGTGCCTCTCTGTAAGCTCTGAAACACAAAGTCTGTACTATATCTGAGTTTTTGTAGTTTTTTCTATCTTCAC
>ENA-OQKD01000192-OQKD01000192.1-human-gut-metagenome-genome-assembly--contig:-NODE-192-length-17054-cov-3.679683_pt1 | contig 17054 bp, 19 predicted proteins | sample MGYA00242775_ERZ504792 | MGnify/ENA primary metagenome ERZ504792 (study PRJEB26092, sample SAMD00036401) | human gut metagenome | host: Homo sapiens | study: EMG produced TPA metagenomics assembly of...
TAAGTTACGATGTTAAAAAGTAGAAGTTACTGATGATGGAACGCCGGATGAGGGGAAACTCTCATGTCCGGTGTGAAGTGGGGGAAAATCTGGCGATAACATCAAAGGATTACCTATCACTATAGGACTTGCTTGTGGCTGTCCATCACCTGGATGTGGGCTGGCGTCCTTCCGATATGACACAGAGAAATGGGCGTATCATCCGCCAGGGCAACCGAAACAAAGAGGTTCAGATCTACCAGTATGTGACGGAAGGCACTTTTGACGCTTACCTTTACCAAACGCTGGAGAACAAGCAGAAATTTATTTCGCAGATTATGACCAGCAAATCGCCGGTGCGAGCCTGTGACGATGTGGATGAGCAGGCACTCAGCTATGCGGAGATCAAAGCACTGTGCGCCGGTGACAGCCGGATCAAGGAAAAGATGGACTTGGATATTGATGTGGCGCGTCTGAAAGTGCTGAAATCTGACCATCAGAGCCAGCAGTACCGGCTGGAAGACCGCCTGTTAAAGTATTTCCCAGCAGAGATGGAAAAACAGCGCGGCTTTATTCAGGGATTTGAAGCCGATATGCAGACCGTGACAGCACATCCTCTTCCGAAAGAGGGATTTGTCGGCGCGGAGATTCAGGGACGAACATTCTCTGAAAAGGAATTGGCAGGTGAGGCGATTCTGGCAGCCTGCAAGAGTTATACTGGCATGGAGCCGGTGGCGCTGGGAACGTACCGTGGTTTTTCCATGGAACTTTCGTACAACGGCCTCAGCCAGGAATACGAGATTGCGCTGAAAGGCTCCATGACCCATACGGTTACGTTGGGAACAGATGCCAGAGGAAATTTCACTCGTATGGATAATACGCTCGCCGGTTTGGAGGGCCGTAAAGAAAAGGCGCAGGTACAGCTGGAAAACCTGCACAATCAGCAGGAAGCGGCGAAGGCAGAGCTTGGCAAGCCCTTCCCCCAGGAAGCGGAACTGGCTGAGAAAAGCGCACGGCTGGCTGAACTGGACGCCGCCCTCAATATGGACGATCACGGCATGGAGGAAGAAGTAACAGAGCCGGAAGGCCGTTCTTCTGTATTGGCAGATTTGAAAGCAAAGGCAGCGATGGTCTGTGAAACTCCAAAACGGCATATGGAACGGGAAGAGGTACGGTAATGGAAAAACTGAATAATACGATTATCCTGCGGGTTTCAAAGGCAGACCGTGAGCGTATCCGGGCAAAAATGGACGAGCTGGGCGTAATGAATATGAGTGCCTACATCCGTAAAATGGCACTGGATGGCTACTGTGTGAAGCTGGATTTGCAAGACTTGAAAGAACTGATCCGGCTGCTGCGCATCTGCAGCAATAATCTGAATCAGTATGCAAAAAAGGCGAATGAAACCGGGAGTATTTACCTGGCTGACATTCAGGATTTACAGGTGCGGCTGGATGATTTGTGGCAGGCGACAAAGGAGCTGCTGGTACGACTGGCCAGTATCTCCTAAATCTGTTATAGCAGGTGTTTGGCGTGAGCGAAACGCCTGCAACATAGTTTTCAGAACTTCACTTATGGTTTAGATAGACTTATTCACGGATTTTCAGTATACTTCTTTTATAGGGTTAACAAGCAAACTGAGGTTCAGAGGAAGCAGATATGATTGAAGTATTATTTGGAGAAAGTGAAGCGGCTTCCATGAAAGCCGCAAAAAGTATGAAGATAGTTGGTTATGTAAATGGGCCAACGTCGGTATTGGTGACAGGAAAAGAGACACCGCCGGAGAGAACCTTCGCCGGATGGGTGGAAGGAACATCAGAAGACGTAGTCTGCCTTGGCTTCATGCTGGATATTGGTAATATCAAGGAGCCTATAGACAGTCCATATCGGAAAAATCTCATCTATTCCATGTATGCACAAAATCAGTATGTTAAAAATCCAGAAATAGATCAGGAATTGAAGCTGACAGGTGAAGTTTATTTGAATGAATTGTTGCGCTTAAAAGAATATCTGGAAAATGGGGAAACAATCCGAGTCTGGTACAGCGATACACCATATTCCATATGTGGTTTTTACAGTCTGTGTCAGATACTGCAAAAGTATAAAAATGAGATTCATATCGTAAAACTTCCGGAATATATGGTAAGAAAAACAAGTATTATTTCTTACAGAAACTGGGGCGAAGTTTCGGCGGAGGAATTTGCAGAATTCCTCACCTATGAAAGTGTGCTGACCAAAGAAGAAGTGAGGATGTATGCACAGTTATGGACAGAATTAACAGAGGATAACAGTCCTCTCAGAGCAATGATAAATGGAAAAGTTACCGGCGTTTCAGAAGACTTTTATGATTTTTTGATATGGAAAAGACTTACACGTAAACCAATCAAAGAGGCAAGATTAATAGGCGATATTCTCGGTTGTTTTCAGATCGGTATGGGTGACTGGTGGTTCGCCAGACGGATCGAACATTTTATACAGCAGGATAAAATCAAAGTTATAAACGATTCCGAAAATAAATATGCGAGAGTGATCTGCATAGCAGATACTATATCTGTTTGATAACTTCCTGTGTGTATTGATGCGATAAGCCATCGCTGCTTCTTTTTTCGCGTTCCAAAATCAACCAAATGACATCCTTGCCTGAGCCAACACGAATAACTATAATACAAGTAGAAAGGCGGTGAGTAAAGTGATGAAGCTTATGAAACTCCCCTTTAAGCTACTGGCACTTCCCATCATTCTGATTTTGATGGCAGCGGCTCTTTTGGTAAAACTCGTAACTAACCTGTCAGCTTATGTAATGGGGCCTCTGATGTTGTTTATACTCGGATGCGGAATTTACTCAGCTGTACAGCAAATGTGGACTTCGGTGGCAATTCTGGTCGTTCTGGAAATTCTATGTGTAGCCGCTATGTTCTTTGCCGTAGTGCTCGAAACCGCACTGGACGGTATGAAGGATTCCCTTATGGGTTTTGTACATTCATAATAGAATAAAATGTTTTGGGCAGGCTGCTCCGCAAGAAATAAGCGGAACGGCCTGCCTCCTTTTTTGCTGTGGAGAGGACGGTGAACTATGGCGGCAACAAGACTGATTGCATTGCATATCAACAAAGGGAAAACCATTGCACAGTGCCTGCGCGACCGGACTGATTATGCTCAGAATCCGGGAAAGACGGAAAAAGGCGAACTGGTGAGCGGATATGAATGTGATCCCATGACGGCTGACGAGGAATTTCTTCTGGCTAAGCGACAATATCTCCACATCACCGGCAGGCGGCAGCAAAATGATGTGATTGCCTATCAGATTCGTCAGTCCTTCAAACCGGGTGAGATTACACCGGAGGAAGCCAACCGGGTTGGCTATGAACTGGGGCTGCGGTTCACCAAAGGAAAACACGCTTTTTTGGTAGCAACTCACACAGACCGTGCCCACATCCATAATCATATCGTTTTCAATTCCACTTCGCTGGACTGCAAGCGTAAATTTCGTGACTTCCATAACTCCGGCCTTGCTCTTCAGAAGGTCAGCGACATCATTTGTGTGGAGCATGGGCTGTCTATTATTGAGAAGAAACCATACAAAGAGCGTGTCAAACGAACCACTTATCCGAAGCGGCACTGCTTTCGTGATGAAATCCGGCAGGCTATCGATCAGGCGCTTCTAAAGAAACCAAAGGATTTTGAAGAATTTCTCCGGCTTCTGGAACAGGACGGCTATACCTGCAAGCGCGGCAAACACACGGCGCTCTGGAAGGAAGGACAGGATCGTTTTCTGCGTTTCCGCTCTTTGGGAGATGGATACACAGAGGAAGAAATCCGTGCTGTCATTTTGGGCGAAAAAGAACACCGTATCCGAAGCAAGAATAAACAGTCTGTTAGCCAGAAACGCCTGAATCTGCTGGTAGATATTGACGCCAGACTTCAGGCGAAAGGAATCGGCTATCAGCGATGGGCTACGGTCTATAATCTGAAACAAATGGCGCAGACCATGATTTTCCTTCGTGAGCATGGAATTGAGAATATCGACCAGCTTCATGAGAAAACGAAACAGTCAACAGAACGCTTCGACCAACTGGATGAAAAAATCAAGACGGCAGAAAAACGTCTGGTGGAGATTGCTTCCCTGAAAAAACACATCATCAACTATGCCAAAACAAAGGATGTATATGTAGATTACCGTAAGTCTGGATACAGCAGAAAATTTTATGAATCCCATCGGGAAGCAATAACCCTGCACAAAGCAGCAAAGGATGCCTTTAACGAATTGGGAATCAAGAAACTTCCAAAGGTAAAGGACTTATCAGCAGAATATGCCGAAGTTCTGGCAGACAAGAAATCCGCCTACGCACAATACCGGAATGCACGGACTGAGATGCAGGACTGTTTAAAAGCGGAAAAAAATGTGGAGCAATTCTTGAATCTGACTCGTCAGGAAGAAGAAAAGGCTCAGGAAGAAAAGAGAAAAAAAGAAACTCAAAGATAAGCATGAATGCCCCGGATTGACTGTAATAGGTCGTCCGGGGCGTTTTTTGTGTATGAACTGCTATCAGGAGCTTTGCCGCAGCCATCTGCGGATTTGCAGTTCGCCTCTGTTTACCAACTGCTGTGCGCGGTTATAAGATACACCTAATTGTTCAGCAAGCTGCCGATAAGTTGTACCACTGTTAATCGCCAGCACGGCGTTTCTCTCCCGTTCGGGAAGCTGCTCGATTAGGATGTCAATCCTGTCTTTGGTTTTTGGCAGATAAAGATGATGTAGTGCCGGTCTGGAGTTTCCGGATGTAGCAGTTCTGGCGGTTCTTTGCGTAATATTTGGAAGATTGTCATAATAATAGGCAATCATGTCATCACATTGATGGTAAAGCCAGCGGTCAATTTTATAAAAGTGTTGAATGAAGCGTCTTTCGTCTTTATCACATTTACCGTCAAATGCGGGAGCAAAGTCAATCCGGTCAACACTACCACGGGGGAATTGATCGTGGCGAAATGGGATTTCCTCATTAAACTTATCCTCTCCCCACCTCAAGGGATCGATAATGGCTATTATTGACAGATGTTTTTCCGGTCGCTCCCTACGCAATTTCTGGATACAGGCGACTGCCTTTTGTGCAAAAATCTCGTGGCAAGTATGAAAATAGAACTCAACGACGCAATCCTCATTTGAAATTTTATTGATTTCCTGATATAGCAAATCGCCCATTTCCTCTTCCCAGAAAAAGCGATCCGCTACAAAACACACTTTCTTCATGATCGCCTCCTCCAGATAGACATTCCGAGATCACCACGCAGTTTTTGAGCCGACTTTTTGATGAATTGCTCTGGTGAGGGGCATCTTTTATCAAAGCCCATTTCCTTCCATAGTGCCTGAGACTCCTGTGTGTCATCCTTGTGGCTGTACGCATCTGCAAGAGCTATCTGCATCTCGCGGTAAACATCTTCTGGTGTCGTATTATTTTCGGTGGCAACTTGTTTCAGAATCTTTTGGAAATTCATAATTTCATCCTCCGTTAGAGTTTGTACTTGTTCTTTAGAACTACTTTAACATAAAATGACTGTCGGTGGATGGCATCTTTTGTCGAAATTATAAAAATTCTATAAAAAGAAAGAGAGCCTTTACGGCTCCCCTGATATTTCTTATTCTTTTGTCAGAATGCGGAATGCATTCAGGATCTTCATTCTCTCCCGATGCGGCAGATGAGAAATCCGATTGGATAGCTCACAGGCTGCGCTCTCCGTGGCATGGTCAACTACATCAATCAGCAGTGAATCTGCGGAAACGCCCAGTGCGTTTGCGATGGCTACAAAAGAATCCAGATTGGGAATCTTAAGACCTCGTTCTATTACGCTCACATGAGTGGGGCTGAGATCGACCAACGCTGCCAGTCCTTCCTGTGTTAGTCCCTTTGCCTCACGGGCAGCTTTGATCCGTTGTCCAACAGCTTGTGCGTCCATCTCGTCACCTCCTCCTTTAGAACTATTTCTCGTTCCTCTTTAGTATATCGGTCATCTTCTGTGTAATACAGAAGATAAAGAACATGAAATAGTGCTAAAGAACGAATTGCGTGAATTTATCTGTATTCCGATCTGCGGTGTTTGGGATGGATATATTTATGTATATGAAAATGGGTTTGACTGATTTCGAGTAGGTTTGGACTGTTTTTTTTGATTGGATCTGCTATAATTTTGATAAGCAGATGGTCAACGCCAGCAGAATAACATCTCAGTAAGGAAGGTGCCTGGTTTGGACAATGAGTTTTTTGTGGACAGCAGAGATTATCTTTATCAGCCATTTAGCCATGAGGGATTTTCCGGGCAGCTGCTTTTGGCGACTCCCATAAGAAAAGGTCTGACACCTCTTCTCATAAAACAGGAACAGCCATGTTCGGCCTGCTGTGAATTCATATATTCCCGGCTCGCGCAGGAAATGCAAATTCCGGTTCCGAAGGCGTTCCTGGTAAAAAAGAGCGCCCGCAAAGAGAGCTGGCCGTTTAAGACACCTTATGTTGTTGGAATCACTTACTTGGAAGGACTGCATCCATTCACAACGGAAGACCTGCAAAATTCTATCAATAGGGCTTTTGAGTATGCCTGTCACTATGCTTTGGCTGTTATGTTCGAGCAAATTGATGCGGTGCAGATAGCAGCAACGCCTGACGGAAATCTTGTTGGCTTTGATTTTACGGATTGTTTCCGTCTTAGTGATTTGACCGAAGCAATATTAAAAAAGCAGGATACTTTGCTAATCCATTTCCTGAAAATGCTACTGAACGCATTCAAACAGGATGATTTTTCATCTTCTGCAAGACTTGGTGCTGAAGTGGTTGCAAAGCATCTTGGCGTTCCTCAGATACCGGCAGTATACCCATTCTACCTTGAGCCGATGAAGCGATTCTGTAGGATTGGAAATGAGCAGATCAAAGAGATTTTGGAAGCACTGGATGAGGTGTATCCGGTGGCAATCAGTGTATATTTTGAAGAATACCTGACTGAATTAAAGCTGAAAATCAGCAAGTATCTTGAAACTATTTAAGACGAAGGAGGCTATTATTATGAAGTACAAACTGTATCGTTCTTTTGGTGACCTGGACAAAGATGTGAAAAAGCATGAATTAGTTGCTGTCGAGTATGGCAGTACGATTGAAGACGTAGAGGACGCACTGATAAAGGATGTGGCCGATGATTTGGCTGGTGACACCAAATATGCTGGATGTGAAACATCTGCCTATGCACCAGAACCTATAAAGAGTTTCCGAAAAGTGAAGAGATATGATTACGAGATGATGGGAATCGTTTATCCGCCTCGCGCCGAGACGAATGTACTGATTGACTATGGCATTATAGAGGAATCGGAGAATTGAGAATTCGGAAAATATTTACGGTCTTGTTGCCGTGCTTATCTAAAAGCTGACAGGAAGGAGGCGTTGAACAATGTCAGATAAAACGTATATTGCCATAGATTTGAAATCGTTCTACGCTTCCGTTGAGTGTATGGAGCGTGGACTTGATCCGATGACAACCAATCTGGTGGTCGCAGACGCCAGCAGGACGGAAAAGACTATCTGCCTTGCGGTATCTCCGGCTTTAAAATCCTATGGGATTCCCGGAAGACCCAGACTGTTTGAAGTCGTGCAAAAGGTCAAAGAGGTCAACTTCATACGACAGCAAAAAGCACCGGGACGGAAACTGACAGGTTCTTCAGTTCAGGATGGAGAACTGAAAGCAAATCCCGCTTTAGCTGTAGACTATGTGGTGGCACCGCCGCAGATGGCACATTATATGAAAATCAGTGCCAGGATTTATGAGGTATATCTCAAATATATTGCACCGGAAGATATTCATGTTTATTCGATTGATGAAGTCTTTATTGACGCAACCAGTTATTTAAGAACTTATCAGCTGACAGCCCGCGAGCTGGCAATGAAAATGATTCTTGATGTTCTGGACACTACTGGAATTACTGCGACAGCCGGAATTGGCACGAACCTGTATCTCTGTAAAGTTGCGATGGACATAGAGGCAAAACATATTTCGCCGGATCAGAATGGTGTCCGGATTGCCGAACTGGATGAAATGTCGTACCGCCGTTCCCTGTGGTCACATCGCCCTTTGACCGATTTCTGGAGGGTGGGAAAAGGATACGCAAAGAAGCTGGAAGAACATGGACTTTATACGATGGGCGACATAGCCCGCTGTTCGGAAGGTAAACCATGTGACTACTATAACGAGGAACTTTTGTATCAGCTTTTCGGTATCAATGCAGAATTATTGATTGACCATGCCTGGGGGTGGGAGCCTTGCACGATTGCTGACATCAAAGCGTATAAACCGGAAAGTAACAGTGTCGGTTCCGGTCAGGTGCTGCAATGTCCATATTCGTTTGAAAAAGCAAAACTTGTAGTGCGGGAAATGACCGACCTGCTGGTACTGGATTTGGTGGATAAAGGGCTTGTGACAAACCAAATTGTTTTGACAGTCGGTTATGATATTGATAATCTGAAAGACCCGGCGCGACGAAAGAAGTATCATGGAGAAATCAAGACAGACCGATATGGCCGCAGCATTCCAAAGCACGCCCACGGTACTGCCAATCTGAAAAATATACTTCTTCCACCCGTTTGATTACCCAGGCTGTGATGGATCTGTTTGATCGAATTGTAGATAAAGATCTTCTGGTACGCAGGATTAACATGGCTGCTACTCATGTTATCACTGAGGCCGAAGCACAGGCGCAAAGTGAAAATAGCTTCGAGCAACTAGATTTATTTACAGACTATTCCGCTCGTCAAAACCTGCAGGAAAAGGAAAATGAGGAACTGGAGAAGGAGCGGAAAATGCAGCAGGCCATGCTGGAAATCAAGAAAAAATTTGGCAAGAATGCAATCCTGAAGGGAATGAATTTGCAGGAAGGGGCGACGGCAAAAGACCGCAATCAGCAGATTGGAGGTCATAAAGCATAGAAATATTTGAGCCAGCAAATATCCGGAAGAGGTGATAATTATTTTGCTAAATAGAGATAACACAAAAAATTCTTATGATGACATTATCAATCATCCCCATCATGTTTCTACACGGCATCCCAGGATGCCGATGATAGACCGGGCGGCCCAGTTTTCTCCATTCGCTGCGCTGACCGGATATGGTGAGGTGATAAAGGAAACCGCTCGGCTGACAGATCGCAAGCCGGAACTTTCTGAATCGGAAAAAGCAGAGCTGGATTATAAGCTACAGATGGCTTGTGATTATCCCGGAGAAAAGCCAGCGCTTACAATTACTTACTTTGTTCCGGATCAGAGAAAAGCTGGCGGTTCTTACCATACGATTTCCGGACAGATTAAGAAAATAGATGATTACCAAAAGCAAGTGATTCTGATGGATAAGACGCGGATTGATGTTGACTGTATTCTCGATATAGACGGACAAATCTATGAAATCGCCAATGAGTCAGAAACAGATTTTGATTAAGCTCTGATTGTTATACCGTATTTTCGATGGAACGCGTAGCGTAAAGCGTTCGGGACGAATGCGCAGCCCCGTATCGCCAGATACGGATCTTCAAGGGGATTGGGGATTTCCCCAACGAGAAAAATACCGATGCAGCCCGGAAAGCCGCACCGGTATTTTTGCCTTTGTATATACAAAGGCCCTGCTCGCCAATTTGTGCAATCCTACGATTGTGTTATTCTGACCTTGTTATCGAACGCAAACAAACCACTTGAGAAACCGAATTTTCTCTGATAAAATAAAATATATGATCTTGATAATCTGCGATTTGAATTGGAACGAGAGGTACTACAATGGCCGTAAGTTACAAAAGACTGTGGAAACTCTTGATTGACAAAGACATGAAAAAGAGCGATTTAGAGAGAGAAGCAGGCATCAGTCATTATACAGTTTATAAGTTAAGTCATGGAGAGAACGTGACGACAGAAGTTTTAGAGAAAATCTGTAAAGCTCTTAACTGCTCTGTTGAGGAAATAATGGAATTTACTAATGATGAATAAGCACCATTGGGAACATAGGACTTAATAGGGCGATCTATAAATTATACCAAATTAAAATGATCCTCAAGTAATGGAGATGAAGATATGGGATACCAAAGTGAAGCAGAGCTTGAACTGCAATTTATTGATCAACTGAATAAGCAGGGATATAGTACCGTTTCTATTCCTGACTATGATACGTTGGTCGAGAATTTTAAAGTGCAGTTTGAGGCGTTTAATGCTGATAAACTCGATAAACCCATTACTGATAAAGAGTGGGAACGCATTCTTAACCTGATGCTCGGAAAATCAGTTTTTCAGAGTGCGAAGATACTTCGGGATAAATTTGTGTTGGAAAGAGAGGATGGAACGAAGGTTTATCTCTCATTCTTTTCCAATGATCATACAAAGAATATTTTTCAAGTGACACATCAGACCACCGTTGTCGGGAAGTATGTTAATCGCTACGATGTAACTCTTCTTGTCAACGGACTTCCACTGATTCAAGTGGAATTGAAACGTAGAGGCATTGACATCCGAGAAGCGGTTAATCAGGTGATGCGCTACAAGAAGCATTCGTACAATGGACTTTACCATTATATCCAGATCTTCATTGTTTCCAATGGAGTAGACACGAAGTATTTTGCAAATTCAGACCGTGAGATGCTTCACAGCCTTGCTTTCTTCTGGACGGACTTTGATAATGTCCGACTTACCAACCTGAAGGATTTTTCAATAGTATTCCTTGCCCGTGATCACATTATCAAAAATGTTGGCGCGGTATATGATTCTGAACGATACGGATAAGCTGCTTATGGTTATGCGTCCCTATCAGGTGTATGCTGTTGAAGCACTCGTCCGGCAAGCAACACTGACCAATCGCAACGCCTATGTCTGGCATACAACCGGTGCGGGCAAGACGCTTACTTCATTCAAGACGGCGCAGATCCTTGCGGCCAACCCAAATATTAAGAAAGTTATTTTCCTCGTTGACCGTAAGGACTTGGATTCTCAGACTACGGAGGAATTCAATAAGTTTGAAAACGGATCAGTGGATGCGACTGACCGCACTGATGTCCTTGTGAAGCAAATGCAAGACAAAAACCGGCAGCTTATTGTAACCACCATGCAAAAGATGGCAAATGCCGTCAAGCGTCCGCAGTACGCAAAGATTATGGATGCATACAAAGACGAGAAAGTAGTTTTCATCATCGACGAGTGCCACAGAAGTCAGTTTGGAGATATGCACAAAGATATTGTGCGGCATTTCCAGAAGGCTCAATTCTTTGGATTTACAGGAACGCCACGTTTTGAAGTCAACGGAAAGGTCGAAGGAAAAATCACGCAAAACCACAGAAAATGCTGTTCGGGGGAGTGCGTCCACAACTACTTGATCAAAGACGCTATCTTTGACAACAATGTCCTCGGCTTCCATGTGGAGTACATAAAGACGATGGAGGGCGATTTCGACTGGGATGATCCTACTCTGGCGGATGCCATTGATGTCAACGAGCTTTATATGTCCGAAGAGCGTATGTCTCTGATTGCCAATCACATCATCCAGAATCATAAGGCAAAAACGCGAAACAGACAGTACACCGCGATCTTTGCTGTTTCGTCGATTGAGGCGCTGGTCAAGTATTACGATATTTTTAAAAGCATAAAGCATGACCTTAACATTTCCGGGATTTTCTCTTATGGGCAGAATGAGGATGCGGAAGGCAAGGACGAGCACAGCCGTGACGCTTTGGAGCGGATCATCAAAGACTATAATGAGATATACAGCACCAACTTTTCTACGGATACTTTCGCAGCTTACCACAAGGATATTTCCGACCGTGTAAAAGGTAAGAAGACGAAACCGCTGGACATCTTGCTTGTAGTCAATATGTTCCTCACCGGCTTTGACAGTAAAACACTTTCTGTCCTCTATGTGGACAGGGATTTGAAGTATCACGACCTGTTGCAAGCCTATTCCCGCACGAATCGTGTGGAGAAAGAGACGAAGCCCTTCGGCATTGTTATCTGCTATCGCAACCTTAAAAAACAGACGGATGATGCACTTACCCTGTTTTCAAAGACGCAGGACACCTCCGGCATTATTGTACCGGACTATAACTTCTTCGTCGAGAAATTTAACGAAATGGTCATCAAACTGAAAGAGATCGCTGATACTCCTGCAGCTGTGGACACCATGCAAAGTGAAGAAGACCAAAAGCTCTTCGTTGTCACTTTCCGCGAACTAACAAAGTACTTGCAATCGCTGCATACCTTTATCGAGTTCAGCTTCGACCAGGATGCACTCACGATGTCTGAGCAGGAGTATCAGGACTATAAAAGCAAATATATGCTGCTCTACTCAAAACAGAAAACAGACCGTGAGGTTGTATCTGTTCTGAATGATGTGGACTTCTGTATTGAGCTTATGGAGAGCGACCGAATCAATGTTGCCTACATCATGAACCTTATCCGCAATATCCACTTTGATGATGCGAAGCAAAAGGACTATGACATCAAACATATCAAAGATGAACTTGGCAGGACAGACAACCCACAGTTGCTTAAAAAGGTTGAAATCCTGCAATCGTTCTTGGATACGGTTGTCGCAGGGCTTAACAGCGCCGATGAAATTGACGCTGCCTATAATGATTTCGAGAACGCAGAAAAGCAAAAAGAGATTGAAGCCTTTGCGCATCAAGAGGACATCGACTCTAAGATGCTCACTGATTTCATTTCAGAATATGAGTTTTCCGGTACAATGGATGCCGGGAATATCCGCGACCGGCTTACAAAACCGATGCCGCTTTTGAAGAAGCGCTCACTGGTCAACCGCATCGTAGAGTTTATCAGGAAACACGCAGAGAAATACCAATAAGGAGAATGTGAAATGGACAATTCTATTCAGGCTCATCAGAAAGAGCTTTGCAACAAGCTATGGGCAATGGCAAACGCCCTTCGTGGCAATATGGAAGCCTACGAGTTCAAGAATTATATCTTGGGCATGATCTTTTACTACTATCTTTCGGACAAAACTGAGAAGTACATGGTTAATCTTTTGAAAGATGATGGAATCAGCTATGAAGAGGCATGGGCTGATCCTGAGTACAAGGAAGCTGTTGTAGAGGAAGCGCTGCGCGACCTCGGCTATGTGATTGAGCCGCAATTTCTCTTTCGCAAGATGGTTAAAATGGTGGAGAACCGCTCCTTTGACATTGAGTTTTTACAGAAGGCAATCAACTCGCTGATGGAGTCTACCATCGGCAACGACTCTCAGGATGACTTTGACGGCTTGTTCTCTGATATGCAGCTTGATTCCACGAAGCTCGGACATACAGTTAAAGACCGTAGTGCCGTTATGTCAAAAATTATATCTTCTCTCGATGAAATCAATTTCGGAGTGGAGGACACAAAAATTGATGTGCTGGGTAATGCCTACGAATATCTGATTGGACAGTTTGCAGCAACTGCTGGTAAAAAAGCCGGTGAGTTTTATACGCCTTCGGGACCTGCTGAGTTGCTTTGCCGTATTGCCTGCCTTGGATTGACGGATGTAAAGGATGCAGCTGATCCGACTTGCGGTTCAGGCTCTCTGTTGCTACGTTTGAAAAATTACGCAAATGTCAGAAACTACTACGGTCAGGAGCTTACATCGACTACATATAATCTCGCTAGAATGAACATGATTCTGCGAGGCATTCCATACCGTAATTTCAACATCTATAATGGAGATACCCTGGAACATGACTATTTTGGTGAGAAGAAATTCCGCGTTCAGGTAGCCAATCCACCGTATTCTGCAAAATGGTCTGCTGATATGAAGTTTATGGAAGATCCTCGATTCAACGAATACGGTAAACTTGCCCCGAAGAGCAAGGCAGACTTTGCTTTTGTACAGCATATGGTCTATCACATGGATGAAGACGGACGTGCTGTTGTCCTTCTTCCTCATGGTGTTCTATTCCGTGGTGCTGCAGAAGAGGTGATTCGTAAACATCTTATCCAAAAGCTGAATGTGTTGGATGCCGTTATTGGTCTTCCGGCAAATCTCTTCTTTGGCACGGGCATCCCCGTCTGTGTTCTCGTCCTAAAAAGAGAACGTAACGGTAATGCAAATAACATTTTGTTTATTGACGCTTCTAAGGACTTCGAAGCCGGGAAAAATCAGAATATCCTTCGACAATGTGATATTGATAAAATTGTGGACGCATATCAGCGCCGCGAGGATATTGATAAGTATGCTCATGTGGCAACAATGCAGGAGATTGAAGATAACGGATTTAACCTCAACATTCCCCGCTATGTTGACACTTTTGAGCCGGAAGAAGAAATTGATCTGAATGAAGTGGCTGCGGAAATTCGCAAACTCCAGCGTGAAATGAAAGATATTGATGCGGAATTGAAGCCGTATTTCGATGAGTTGGGTCTGGATTTCCCATTTGATGTGGAGGGCAAATAATTATGGCAAATGTATCCTCAAGTAACGGTCTCAAAAAGTATCCGAAATTGCGGTTTCCGGAGTTTGATGAGCCGTATAGGAAATGCCAGATAGGTGATATTTATGTCGAGCGTGGTCAGCGGGGAGCTGGCGATATGGAGCTTCTTTCTGTAACAATGAATGATGGCGTAATGCCTCGTTCAGAGATCGAGGGGAAGGACAATTCGAGCGAAGATAAGAGCAACTACAAAGTTGTTCGCAAAGATGATATGGTGTATAACTCTATGCGGATGTGGCAAGGGGCAAATGGAGTTTCCAACTACGATGGAATAGTTAGCCCTGCATATACCGTGTTGATGCCTATCGAAGAAATTGACAATCGTTATTTTGCTGCCTTATTCAAAACCTCAAATCTGATAAATGAATTCAGGAAGAAATCACAGGGGTTGACATCGGATACATGGAACCTTAAATACCCGCAAATCCGTCCTATCAGGCTCTATATTCCTTCTCTACGAGAGCAGCATAAAATCTCCGCTTTCATTGATGCGCTCGAAGAAAGGATAGGCAAACAACGGCAGCTCGTCGATGCTCTCAAGAAGTATAAAAGAGGAGTATCAAATGCTATATTTTCTCGAAAAATACGATTTAAACAGAAAGATGGAACCGAGTATCCCGAATGGGATACTAAGCAACTAAGCGAATTGATGGAATTCAAAAATGGAGTAAATGCGCAGAAAGATGCGTTCCTTAAAGGAAACATAAAATGTATTGGTGTTTCAGATGTATATTCCGGTAAGCCCATCTATTCCTGCAATATTATGGGTTCGATTAAGTTGGATTCAGATCAAAAAAGAGAATTCCTAGTAGAATATGGAGATGTCTTATTTCAACGTAGCTCTGAAACGCAAGAAGATATAGGACACGCCGCAGTATATGTAGATGAAAGTCAAATGTCAGTATTCAATGGTTTTGTAATTCGTGGAAAGAAAAAAGCAGAATATGATCCATGGTTTTTGCATTATGAATTACAAACTTCCGATGTACGAAAACAGACCATTCGTTTAGGTGCCGGTGCGCAACATTATAATATAGGTCAAGAATCCCTAGCAAGTATAATAGTAAGACTACCCTCAGCAGATGAACAGAATAAAATCGCTCATTTATTAAAATCTATAGATGCACGAATCACCGTTGAAGAATCAAAAATTAAGACACTGCAAATGGCCAAAGATGGATTAATGCAGAAATTATTTGTTTAGAAAAAACAAAACAACTCCCTTATATTAGTAAAAAATCTAATATAAGGGAGTTGTTTACTTATTCAGAAATAATCAACCTCAAGTAACGGTCTCGAAAAGTGCCCGAGGCTGCGTTTTCCTGGCTTTGATGAGCCGTGGAAAGTAGTAGAATTGAGTAGCGTATTGAAAGAGAGAAACGAGTTTGCAGAAAAAGATGGAAGCTTTGAACATACTACTCTATCGAAAGACGGAATATTCGGAAAAACAGCACGATATGATCGTGATTTCCTGGTCTCTACCGAAAACAAAAAGTACAAAGTTACGCACATTAATGACTTGTGTTACAATCCGGCGAATCTGAAATTTGGTGTGATTTGTCTAAATAAATATGGGGATGCAATTTTTTCTCCCATATATGTCACTTTTGAAATTCAGAGCGATTACGACGCTGATTTTGTTGGTGAAAACCTATCAAGATGGGATTTCATAAATAAGGCTTTACGGTATCAGCAAGGCACTGTATATGAGCGAATGGCAGTTTCTCCGGAAGATTTTTTGAGCATTAAATGCTATATGCCTTCAAAACGCGAACAAGAGAAGTTATCAAGATTCATTGGTCTCTTAGACGAAAAAATAGTCTCTCAGCAGAAATACATTGACAACCTCAAGAAGTATAAAAGAGGTGCGATTAGGCAGATTCTTTTGCCAAAGTCATGCCCGCTCAAAAATGCGAAATGGACGACTACAAGGATGAGTGAACTCGGCAGTTTCGTCAAAGGAGCTTCTTTGTCTAAAGCTGATATATCTGAGGAAGGGACGCCTTTTATCCTCTATGGAGAGCTTTATACCACCTATAACGAGGTTATAACCAACATCAAGCGTCATACACAGGCAAAAGTTGATGAACTATATCTGAGCTGTGTGGGAGATGTCGTAATTCCGACTTCTGGCGAAACTCCGGAAGAAATTTCTACGGCTTCCTGCGTCATGTTGCCCGGCGTCATCCTTGCAGGTGACCTCAATATTTTTCGTAGTAGCAAGGTAGATGGGCGCATAATAAGTTATCTACTCAATCATGTTGTCAATGCTAAAATTGCTCGTATAGCTCAGGGAAAATCAGTTGTCCATATTCAGGCAAGCGAATTGGGTAAGCTCACATTGTCATACCCTGATGAGAACACACAAAGGACAATTATAGACTTCCTCTCAAAACTCGATGAAAAGATCATAAGTGAAGAAAATGCACTCACTTTTTGACTGACCTAAAGGAAGGCTAATGCAGCAGCTTTTTAATATAAAAAGCTGCTGCATAAAGCCATTTCGTTCTATATTAAGCAAATCTAATTTATTTGTGCCAGGTGAAGTCTGCTTTCAATTAAATCCAAAGTGTTCGCGATATTGTCTTGAATTTTGCGCTCA
>ENA-OQKD01000194-OQKD01000194.1-human-gut-metagenome-genome-assembly--contig:-NODE-194-length-17001-cov-4.044269_pt1 | contig 17001 bp, 17 predicted proteins | sample MGYA00242775_ERZ504792 | MGnify/ENA primary metagenome ERZ504792 (study PRJEB26092, sample SAMD00036401) | human gut metagenome | host: Homo sapiens | study: EMG produced TPA metagenomics assembly of...
GGAAGAAACGGGTTCCTTCGGACACGTCTGTTCGCCGTGCAGTTTTAAAAGAAAAAATTCAAAAGATCTACGAGGAATCCCATCAAAACTACGGTGCTCCTAAAATTACTGCAGAATTGCGAAAATCTGGGGAATCTGTTTCCGAAAAAACAATTGGAAACTATATGCGTCAAATGGGAATCAAAGCCCATTGGGTGAAACCATATATCCAGACAACCATAGACTCTGATTTCAGCCAGAAACTCAAAAATATCCTCAACGAAGAATTCAATCCCACTCATCCAGATGCTGTCTGGTGTTCAGATATCACTTATATTTGGACATTTGAAGGCTTTGTGTATCTTACCAGTGTGATGGATCTGTATTCGAGAAAAATCATTTCCTGGGTGTTGAGTGAGACGTTGGAGGCATCCCATGTAGTGGAATGTGTTGAAAAAGCAAAACGTGTCAGAAATATTGAAAAACCGTTGATCTTCCACTGCGACAGAGGATGCCAGTACGTATCGGAAGCGTTTCAAAAAGCAACCAAAGGTATGATTCACAGTTATTCAAAGAAAGCATATCCATGGGATAATGCCTGTATTGAATCTTTCCATGCACTTTTGAAGAGAGAATGGATCAACCGGTTTAAAATCTTTAATTATGCACATGCACATAAATTGATTTTTGAATACATCGAAACATTTTACAATACCGTGCGCATTCACAGTCACTGTGGATATTTGTCTCCAAATGAATATGAGGAACAATATCTTAAAAACATCGAGGAGAATGCAGTAAAAATAGCAAGTTAAATTTCGCTCAGAACAGAGAAAATTGGTTACATTTAATTTGTACTTTTTCTTGACATAGGACCATTCAGAAGAAGTGGAGAACTGCCCGTTATCATCAGTTACCACAACATGATTTTCGCCCGTTGTCTTGCTTGTGATCCTAAAGGGAACATCAGCAAGACGCTTGTGTGTGCCTGCACCGATTTTTACACCCTCAATATCTCCACGCTTAATCTGATTGTAGATAGAATGGGCTTCGTCGGTTAAGTCCACGATTTTTCCATTTTCTGTGATTGTAAAATCAATCGGTTTCGCACCGTCAGTTAAGTAACCGTCGGGAGCTTCACTTTCAACGATACGGAAGTTTCCATAAGGTAAAAGGTCAGCAGAAGTAGAAGCGACACCCTCAAGGTCTGTATGAATAGTCTTTACCACTTCATTTTTCTTGTATAACTTGCCCTCAACCAAAACAGAATTATCATTTAAGGAAATGATGTCAAAAGCAGTATCTTTCAAAGTGGCACTTCCTTGTGGCTTTGTATCGCCCGTTTCTAAATCTCGTTTCTGAATTTTCACACCGCCACGGATAACCTTGTCTGATACGGAAAACTGGTTACTTCCAGATAGTACGGCAAGGTCGCCGTCCTCGGTAATCTGTGTTACATATAAGCCCTTAATCTGTTCGGACTTATCGCCAGCCTGCATATATGCACCGTCAAGCAAGTAGCCGTTTGGAGCTTTTGTTTCCTCAACGGTTAGTGTCCCAAGTGGAAGAACTGCTTTACCGTCCTGCATATAGAAGCTGTCGCCAGATACCTTGTATGCGTCCGCTAATTTTGTGATGTAATGGGTTGTCCCGTCGCTGTCTGTTTCAGCGATTGTCTTTGTAACCCATGTACGAGTAGCTTCGGCAGGGAGATTGTCTTTGTTATAGAAGCCAGCATAATACTTCCATGTAAATTCCGCACCTGCTAGAGAAGCGTTCCCCTGCGGATTGTCTTTCTGTGTTTCCATATCAATCTTGAAAAGCTCAATCAAAGTGTCCGTTACTTTTGGTATATCTGATACTTTCAAGGTCGCTGTCTTTCCAGCTTCAACCTTTAAGGAATATACAGTTTTATCTACTTTATATCCTGCTGGTGCAGAAAGTTCCTTGATATAAACTGTGCCAGCCTTTACCTCTACAACATCTGTATTTCCGTTTTCATCAGTCGTAAGGGTGGCAAGCTGTTTCGTGCAGTCCTTATCAGAAAAGACACCATAGGTCGCACCAGCGACAGAGTAATTCCCGTTACCGTCTGTAATACTGGTATTACTGGAAGTCTTTTGCAGTTTCGCATTTCCGACATTTAATTTCGCCCAGAATTGCCCCAATTCCTGCCCCTCGCCAGAGTAGATATAACCGCCACATTCATAGCGTCCTTTGTTTTCTTTAACAAAGGCTTTTGCACCAGAGAAAACTTCGTCCTGCGTAGCTTTTGGAATTTCATCATAAGAAGCTCGCACGTTGTCGCATTGCCAGCCAAGATGTACGCTCAATCTCTGCCAGACCACACATTGTTCCAACAGATAGACTTGCTTGTAGTTCAATTCCTTGTGAGTTTCGCCATACTGTTTGACATACTCTAAGGATAACGCCACATCTGAAATCTGGTCGGCACTCATGCGTGAGCTTGCGTCAGCTCTGGTCTTGTAGCCATTCTTAAAATCTGTATTGATGTCGATACAATAGGCAGTTTCGCCCTCGACTTTCATATAACCCTCATTGAATGTCGAACCGATAGAACCGTCATTCATTACTTTTCAATGATACCGACACGCTCTGCACTTTCCGTCCAGTATTGCTTACTTTCTGCATGGACGGGTGTAGTCGGTAAAGCAGTAACGACAGTTGCAAGAGCTAAGAAGCCCGTACACAATCGTTTCCATGTCTTTTTCATAAATCTAATGCTCCTTTCATTTTAGGTAATAAAATAGCCGTCCAATAAGAACGGCTGGAAATAGAAAAGGAACGTCATTTTAGGCGTTCCATAGTCTATGAAATATTCAATTTTTTGTTGTTTCAATACGGATGTGCTGTACCATATCTTTGCATATCTAAGAAAACTTGCGTATCAAGGCTCATTCTTTAGTAGTAAATAAGTAGTAAATTGATGTGTTTGTTTTCTTGAAAATGCTGATAGATACTGTGTTTTAGCGGATAATCAGATTTTTATTGTGTTTTTATTTAAAAAAAGAACCCTGAGAAGACAAAATCACTAAATATTGTCCCTCCAGGGTCTCTTTCTTTATGATATTCTCAGGCATCTTTATGCCCGAATTTTATTACATCAGATGATGCTTCTGAAACGCTTTCCAGATTCCGTCCTCAGTTACCTTCGGACAAACCTCATCCGCAATCCTTTTTACAGCTTCACTTCCATTTTCCATACAAATGCTTAAGCCTGCTGTTTCCAGCATTTCCTTATCATTCATACTGTCTCCGAAGCCTACTGAATCGCTGACCGGGATCTGCAGATACTCACATACCTTTCTCACTGCGGTTCCCTTGTTAAATTTACGATTGATCAGCTCCAGATTTACCACGCCATGAGAAACATCCTGAATGCAGAACAAAAACTCTTCTTCAAGCGCCTTCCTGGGAGCATCCAGTCTTTTCATGGAAGGGCTTGTCGCCACAAATTTATAGACCGGCTGATTTCTGTATTCCTCTATAGAACGAATAGAAAAAGTCTTTTTTACAAACTCTCTCCATCGGAGAAATTCGCTGCTGACCTGTTCATCTACATCTTTTTACCACAAAGGCTTTAAAGCTGTCACTGGCATAAGCTTCATCTCTGCACTCTGCAATCCAGCATAAACCGCTTTCTGTTAAGGTGTCCATAGTCTTTATCCTCTGCGCATCTGTCATAGGACAGTCATAAATGACTTTTTCGCCGCACAGAATATAGCCCCCGGCGCTTGCCACAACCCCGTCAAATCCGTACTCTAAAAAAGATGACAGCATGCCGTAATTTCTCCCGCTGCAAAGAAATACCAGATTTCCCGCTGCCTGCGCTTTTCTTACTGCTTCAATGGCAGAAGCCGGAGGTTCGCTGTGTCCGGGCTCCGCCAGGGTACCGTCTATATCCAGAAAAATAACTTTTTTGCTCATATATTCTCTCCTGAAAATTCTTTTGTTCTGTGAAATCAATTCCACATCTCTCAAATTATATTTCCAGAATTGAATCTTGTAAACTGGCATTTTATATTAATCTGAATGCTTTTCATCTGTTTCTTTATACATTTCATTCAAATATGCTTTTCCAGCTCCCTTATGACAATTTTAAGCGCCTTGATCCGAGCATATTTTTTATCCACTGATTCCAGAATATGCCAGGGAGCAAAAGAGGTACTTGTCTTTTTCAGCATTTCGTCCACTGCATCCTCATACAGATCCCATTTTTCACGGTTGCGCCAGTCCTCTTCTGTAATCTTCCACTGCTTCTCCGGATTGTTCTGGCGTTCCGTAAAACGGGCAAGCTGAGTATCCTTGTCAATCTGCACCCAGAATTTAATGATCACAGCTCCCCAGTCAGAAAGCTCCTTTTCAAACTCATTGATCTCATTGTATGCCCTCTTCCAGTCATTTTCTGTACAAAAGCCCTCCAGACGTTCCACCATCACTCTTCCGTACCAGGTGCGGTCAAAAATCGCAATATGACCGTCTTTGGGAAGTCTTGTCCAGAAACGCCAGAGATAATGCCGGGCCTTCTCATGGGGCTCCGGACTGGCAATGGGATGTACTTCATATCCTCTGGGATCCAGAGCTCCTGTTATCCTCTTGATATTTCCGCCTTTGCCTGCCGCATCCCAGCCTTCATAGGTAATGATCACAGGCACTCTCTTCCGGTATAAACGATTATGCAGCTCCCCAAGACGTTTCTGAAGCTGCTTCAGCTCATGATGATACTCTTCCTCGTTCAGTTCTTTCCCCTGAAGCTCTACTTCTGCCAGCTTTGGCATTTTTACCAGAGGAAAAACATTCTGAAGCAGAGGCGAAGAATGCAGACGGTTCTGCATGGCAATCTCAATACTGCTGATCATGGTATCCAGCACCTGAAGCTCCGCCCATTTCCGGTTTCCTGCATCAATAATATACCAGGGCGAGGAAGGAAGATTCGTATCCTTCATATAGCGGTCAAACACTTTTTGGCATTTTCCATAATGTTTATTCTGCCACCGGTCAAATTTTGTTACACGCCACTTTGTGTCCTCCTCTTCCAGAAGACCTTTCATGCGGGAATCCTGTTCTTCTCTGTCAATGTGCATAAAAAATTTCAGCACCAGATACCCGTTATCTGTAAGCTGCCGCTCAAAACGCCGAACACTTTCAATTCTTTTTTCATATTCTGCTTCCGTAAGCTTTTTCTTCAAAACCTCTTCTGTTGTCTGCTCCATCCAGCCGGAATCCAGAAAAGTGAACTTTCCTTCTTCCGGAATCTGCTTCATGTAACGATACAAAAAAGGCTTTCGCTTTTCCTCTTCTGACGGTGCGGTCATGGTCGCAACCTTAAAGAATCTGGGATCAATATTTTTAATTACCTTTCCGATCACACTTCCCTTTCCTGCTGCAGCCCATCCCTCAAAAAGTACCAGAACCGGAAGCCTGTGCTCCTTGATCTTTGTCTGGAGATCATAAAGCCTGTTCCTGTTTTTATCAAGCTGCTCCTCAAGCTCCTGTTTTTCCGGAATCTCACCCGGCATCCACTCCTTCAGCATATGCCCACCCCATTTCTCAGAATTTTCTGTTTCGCCTGTAATTAACTGTTTTTATTTGTAGTATAACATTATTTTCTGTTAAACTCCATGAGATATACATTTTTTCATTATATATATCAATGCTTTTTCCAGGCCATACTTCTGGCGTAAGCAAATACTACTTTGTCCGAGAATTTAAACGTTATATCGGTGCAGCAATGAACCAGCAAAGCCACCCTCAGCCCTCTGATCTGACAGATATTTTTTTCAAAATCACCAAAGACATGATTCCCGCCAGTACAGCGGTCCCCGCAAAGTTCATCCAGATTCCTGTAAGTCCCAAAGGCCACAGGACAACCATCAGGATCACCGGAAAGATCAGGGCTGTAGATACAGAAATCAGCGTGGCTTCTTTTGCTTTTTCCACTGCTACCATATAGCTCTGGGTTGCAAAGGAAAACCATCTTGTTACATAAGTCAGAGAAAAAATAACCATGGCTGCCCTTGCCATTTCCATAAAGGTGCTGTCCGGACTGCTGACAAACAGCCTGGTAAGCACATCCGGAAACAAAAACATCACCGCTGCAGAAAGCAGGGAAACCACAGCGCTTGCCGTATAACAGCATCTCTCAATCGCCCGTATACGTCCATGATTTCCTGCTCCCAGATTATAGCTGACTGCCGGCTGCAGAGAATCACACATTCCATAAAGGAGAGGCTGCACAAAAGCTTCCGCATACATCAGAATTCCGTAAACTGACACCGCATCCGCGCCTCCCAGACGCAGCAGGACCATGTTCAAAAGAATAGACGTCACACGACCGGCAATATTGTTCAGGAAATTAGGCATTCCACAGCTTATGATCTGTTTTACCATATCCATTCGAAATCTCGGCTTACAGAAATGAAGCTCCATTTTTCCCCGGAAAAACGGCCAGAAAGCTCCTGCAGAACAAAGAAACATTCCCGTACAGGTTGCCAGTCCGGCTCCCCAGATTCCCCATTTGAATATGTACAGAAATACAAATTCCAGGACAGCTGTAAGCACAGACATAAAAACATTCAGATACATACTGCCTTTTATTTTCCCGCAGATTCTTAAATAATTATCTACTGCAAAAATAATCGTAGATACCGGCGCACAAACAGCATAAACTCTGAGATACTGGACTGCCAGATCCAGAAGCTCTCCCTCCGCTCCCAGCAGCTTCAGAAGAGGAACTGCAAAAACATACAGAACAGCTCCCAGCAATGTCCCTGCGCCTACGATCATAATACAGGCGCAGGTAAAAATGTTATCCGCATGCTCTGTTTCTTTTTTTCCAAGGCTTACCGAAATGGGAACCGCAGATCCCACGCCGATCAGATCTGCCAGTGAAAAATTAATGATCACAAAGGGCATGGCAAGATTCAGTGCCGCAAAAGCCAGCTCTCCCAGAATCTGGCCTACCAGTATTCCGTCTATTACCTGATAGAGTGCTGAGGCCAGCATGCTCACTGCACCGGGAACCGATGCAATAAAAAACAACCTTATCGGTGATATTTTTGTAAATAATGTCTTTGAATCCATAACTTCTTTCAATATCCTCCGCTTATTTTCCGGACAGCAGCTCCTCCCTGTCAAATATTTCCTTTTGGAACTCTTCCTGCATATAATCTGTAAATACTTCCAGTCCCTTCAGAAATCCTGGTGAACATTCCCGCGTGGTCCGTTCCAGAGCCTGCTCCTCTGCCGCAAAAACTCTGCACAACAGATTTTCCGCATATATTTTTCCATTTTCTGTAAGAATGATGTTTTTTTCTCTTGTACTGCCCGGAGTTTCCAGTCTGATATATCCTTTTTCAATTTCTTCCTTCACAACCGTGTTAAGAGTTGTTCTTGGAACCAGCCATTCTTCGCTGATTTCTTTTTGAGAATGAGCCTTTCCGTCATTCAGTACATAATACAGAAGCAGACTGTTATCCTTGACCCCAAGCTTTCGTGCAGCTATATAATACAGGCGGTCAAGGCGATTCATACACTGATTCATTCTGTCTATGGCTTCTCTGTTTTTATTCATTCCTGTTCCTCCTCTGGTCAGACTTCTGTTTTTTATATTCATTGAGCTTCGATTCATAATACGAATTCGTATTTATTGCATCTGATATTATAATACGAATCCGTATTTTATACAAGAAGTTTTTATTATTGATCCTTCTTATAAAAAAAGAGAAAATCCGTGCTGCAAAACACTGACTTTCCCTTTTTCTGATGTTATTCAGTCTGCTGATCTGTCTCAAATATCTCTTTTATTTACCAGGACTGTTCGTACAAAATGTCCTGATAAGCGAAAACAGGCAGGGCTTTCTGCTCTGCCTGAAATAATTCTTCTGTTTCATTTTCTATGCCCGGATCGCCCAGCGCATCTTTGTAGATTTCGCACGGCTGTTTCTGGCGCACTCCTCCTGCGAGGGGCGGATCACATCTTTACAGATATCACTGTAAATCCCCTCTTTATAAAACTGTTTAAAAGATTTTTTTACCAGACGGTCCTCTCCTGAATGGAAGGTAAGGATTGCGGCTCTTCCATTGGGCACCAGTACCTGAGGCAGCTTTTCCAGAAAATCATAAAGCACCTCAAACTCACTGTTCACATCAATACGAAGGGCCTGAAAGCTTCTCTGACAGGATTTTTTTACAGCCTCCTTCCTCTCCTTTTCCGGAATAAAGCTTAAAGCCTGTTCGATCACCTGTTTAAGATCTGTGGTAGTTTCAATAGGACGAATCCTTCTCTGACGGATCACCGCTTTTGAAATTTCCTCAGCATAAGGCTCGTCTGCATTTTCCAGAAGCATTCCGTAAAGCTCCTCCTGAGTCACCTCTTTCAGACGCTCTGCCGCGCTGATTCCTTTCTGAGGATTCATGCGCAGATCCAGAGGGCCGTCCACTTTATAGGAAAAGCCTCTCTCCGGATTATCGATCTGCATGGAGGATACTCCCAGATCAGCCAGAACAAAATCAAATTTCCCTGCTTCCTCTGCTACCTGGTCAATATTTCTGAAATTCAAAAGCTTAACGGTAAGAATATCTTCTCCGAACCCCTGTTTTTTCAGTCTCTCTTTTGTCTTTTCTGATTCAATGGGATCCACGTCCAGCCCGTAAATATGCCCCTCTCCTTTCAGGCATTTCAGCATTTCCAGAGTATGGCCTCCATACCCCAGCGTAGCGTCCAGCCCCTTCTGTCCCGGCTGTATCTGAAGAAAATCCAGAATTTCCTTCACACAGATAGAAATGTGCATACCTGCCGGAGTACTTCCTTTTCGTATTACTTTTTCCACCACATCTGCATATTTTTCCGGCTGATGCTCTTTATATTTTTCACTGAACCGCTTTGGGTGGGTTCCGGAATATCGCACGCGGCGTTTATGTGGCTTTTCCTGATTTTCCATTATCTATTCTCCTGTCTGTTTCTGTTATTTTTATAAAATCATTTTTGGTAACCAGTTTACAGCTTCTAAGATCACAGGCATTTTACAATAAACGATTTTACCTTTTTCTTCATTCAGATAAAATATGGCTGTACAGTACATACCTGCCTGCTGATATAAAAGCTGTTTTAAAAACCTTCTTTTCTTTTATCAGAAAAACTTGTTACTATACTAGAATATCAGAAAATCTCTGAAATCACAATGAAAAGAATCTCCTAAAAAAATTGACGAAAGATTAACATTTTTCTTCTTTACTTTTTTCCTGATTTGGCATAGAATGTTTCATTACAACTATAAAACTGTCATACCAGTTAGAAAAAAAGAAAGTGGTGAATGAACATGAAACGCAGGTTTTTCTTTGGGCTTCTGACACCGGGCAGGATTATTTTTATTCTTATTTTAATCTATATTGCTCTGCTTACAGTGCCTTATCTGCGGCACAAAAAAGTTTCAGAAAATTTTCAGAATGACTTCAGTCAGAGAGAGTTTTACAGCTCCCAGGCGGGAAGCGAGCGGATCGCCTACATAAACGACAACACAGACGCTCTTCTCTATCGCCTTCAGATCATCCAACAGGCAGAGCAGGAAATTATTCTCTCTACCTTTGACTTTAACGCTGACAAAGGCGGAAAAGATGTTATGGCCGCGCTTATGAGCGCCGCGGACAGAGGCGTAAAAGTCCGGGTGATCATTGACGGCTTCAGCGGTTTTCTGGATGTAAAGGGAAAAGGAACCCAGTGGTTTCAGGCTCTGGCCTCCCATGAGAACATTTCTCTTCGCATCTACAATCCGCTCACGCCTTTAAAGCCCTGGAAAATGCAGGCCCGTCTCCATGACAAATATCTGATCATTGACCATCAGATGTTCCTGCTGGGAGGAAGAAATACGACCAATCTGTTTCTTGGGGATTACTCCAAATCAAAAAATATTGACCGAGAAATTTTTGTGTATGAGACAGAAGATAATAAAGCTTCCTCTCTCTATCAGCTCAGAGCTTATTTTGAAAAAATATGGGCTCTGAAGGACAGCCGGGAGTTTACCTGCAAAAAACTTTCTGATGAAATTCAGGAATGTATCGTTTCTCTGAACAACCGTTATCAGAAGCTGAAAGAAACATATCCCGAGGCTTATACAGACTGGGATTTCCAGAAGCTCACCTTTGAGACAAATAAAATTTCCCTTCTCTGCAATCCTCTGGAAGCAGAAAACAAAGAGCCCTGGATGTGGTATTCCATCCACCAGCTTATGCTTCAGGGAAAAGAAACGCTTATCTACACCCCCTATATCATCTGCGGAAAAGAGATGTACCAGGATCTTACAGACCTGAAGGACAACAATATTCCCCTTGAAATCATTACCAATGATGTTGCCAGCGGAGCAAACCCCTGGGGATGCACGGATTATCTGAACCAGAAAGAAAAAATCTGGAAAACCGGCGCAAAGGTTTATGAATTTATGGGCGGTCATTCCTGCCATACAAAAGCAGTTCTGATCGATGACAGAATGAGTATTGTGGGCTCCTACAATCTGGATATGAGAAGCACCTACCAGGATACAGAGCTGATGCTTGCCATTGACTCAGAGAAATTAAATTCCATGATCCGAAAAGAAGCAGAAACAGACAAGACCTACAGTAAAACCATAGGATCTGACGAAAACTATATTCAGGGCGAAAACTATGTTCCAAAAAAACTCAGTACAGGAAAGAAAATCTTCTACTGGACTCTTCGGGTTCTTACTGTACCTCTCAGAAAATTCCTGTAATCTTTCTGAGTCTGCAGAATAAAAAACTTCCTTTCATTGATCAGGCTGTTTCTAATAAACCTTCTGCAGCTCAGATCATTACTTCTGTCTTTTAAAAATATTTACAGAAAAAAGACACTGCATCCGGAAATGCGCTCCGGGGGAAGCTCCCCGGAACATCCATTTCCTGTGCAGTGTCTCTTTTTTTATCTGTATATGATTTTATGACAGTTCCAGCTTTCCTGTATAAAGCTGGTAATAGGTTCCTTTCATTTTGATCAGATCCTCATGATCGCCTCTTTCAATAATATTTCCATGATCCAGAACAATGATCGCATTACTGTTGCGGATTGTGGAAAGTCTGTGTGCGATTACAAATACAGTACGTCCTTTCATCAGATTGTCCATACCTTTTTGTACAATACTCTCTGTTCGTGTATCAATACTTGAAGTAGCCTCGTCAAGAATCAGTACAGGCGGATCTGCCACTGCTGCCCTGGCAATGGACAGAAGCTGTCTCTGTCCCTGTGAGAGCTCCTCGCCGTCGCCGCTGAGCATTGTCTGATATCCATTAGGAAGCATCTGGATAAACTGATCTGCATGTGCAAGACGCGCTGCCTGGTAAACCTCATCGTCTGTGGCATCCAGCTTTCCATAGCGGATATTATCCATAATCGTACCGGTAAACAGATGAGTATCCTGCAGGACAATTCCCAGAGAACGGCGGAGATCATCCTTTTTAATCTTTGTAATATTGATTCCGTCATACCGGATCTTTCCTTCCTGAATATCATAAAAACGATTGATCAGGTTGGTGATCGTAGTCTTTCCGGCTCCTGTGGAACCTACAAAAGCAAGCTTCTGTCCAGGCTTTGCATACAGGCTGATATTTTTCAGGATTACTTTATCTTCATTGTAGCCAAAGGTCACATTCTCAAAAACAACATCTCCGGTCAGCTCTGTATAGGAAACAGAACCGTCTGCAGAATGAGGATGTTTCCATGCCCACATTCCTGTGCGCTCCTTACATTCTGCATATTCCGTTTTCGTCCTTTCTGGCATTTACAAGAGTCACATAACCTTCATCTTTTTCCGGCTCCTCGTCGATCAGCTGGAAAATACGCTCTGCTCCTGCAAGCGCCATAACAATGGAGTTAAACTGCTGCGCCACCTGCATAAACGGCTGAGTAAAGCTTTTTGTAAACTGAAGGTAGGAAGCCATAACTCCAAGAGTGATTCCGCCTACTCCGATAACAGAAAGGAAACCGCCCAGAACTGCTGTAAGAACAAACTGAAGATTTCCGATATTTCCGATTACCGGTCCCATCATATTTGCAAAAGTATTTGCTCTGGAAGCGCTTTCAAAAAGAGCTTCGTTTAATTTATCAAACTCTTCTTCTGATTTTCTTTCATGGTTAAATACCTTGACAACTCTCTGTCCGTTCATGCGCTCTTCCACAAAGCCGGTTACATCTGCCAGAGACATCTGCTGGCTGACAAAATACTTTCCACTGTTCCCACCGATCTTTCTGGTAACAAAAGTCATAACAAAAATAACTGCAACAGCCAGAATTGTCAGAAGCGGACTCAATGCCACCATGGAAATAAAAGTGACAATGATGGTAAAAAAGGACATCAGCGCCTGGGGAATTGCCTGGCTGATCATCTGTCTCAGAGTGTCGGTATCGTTTGTGTAAAGACTCATAATAGAACCGTTTGTCCTCTGGTCAAAATAGCGGATCGGAAGAGTCTGCATATGTTCAAACATATCGTCTCTCACCTTTTTCAGAACACCCTGTCCTATATAAACCATCATTCTGGTGTAAATAAAGGTGGAAACCACTCCCAGAAGAAAGATACAGCCCAGAACGGCAAGCGCCCGGTAAAGCTCTGCAAAATCCGGACTCTGCTGGCCGATCAGCGGAATAATAAAGTCATCCAGCAAAAATTTCAGGGACAAAGATACGGAGATTGTTGCCACAGAGCTGATAAGAATGCAGACAAATACCAGAATAAAGCGCATTTTATAGGTCTCAGTCACATATTTCAGAAGACGCTTTGCTGTCTTTAGAGTATCCTTAGACAGCTTTGGCTTTCCGTTTTGTTTCTTATTCATTCTCTTCACCTCCCCGAACCTGAGATTCATATACTTCTCTGTAAATTTCATTTGTTTTAAGAAGCTCCTGAGAGGTTCCCACACCTGCAACAGCGCCTCCGTCCAGAACAATGATCTGGTCGGCATCTTCAATAGAAGCAACTCGCTGGGCAATAATGATCTTTGTGGTATCCGGAATTTCCTCACGGAAAGCCTTACGGATCAGTGCGTCTGTTTTTGTGTCAACTGCGCTTGTGGAATCATCCAGAATCAGGATCTTCGGTTTTTTCAGAAGAGCTCTTGCAATACAGAGTCTCTGCTTCTGTCCGCCGGAAACATTGTTTCCTCCCTGAACGATCTGTGTGTTATATCCGGCCGGAAACTCATTGATAAATCCGTCTGCCTGAGCCAGTCTGCACACTCTCTGTACCTCTTCATCACTAGCATTTTCGTCTCCCCATCGGATATTTTCATAAATGGAACCGGAAAACAGCACGTTTTTCTGGAGAACCATAGATACCTGATCACGCAGAGCTTCCAGATTATAATCGCGTACATCAATTCCGCCAACCTTCACACTTCCCTCTGTCACATCATAAAGACGGGGGATCATCTGCACCAGAGTGGACTTTGCGCTTCCTGTTCCGCCGATAATTCCCACTGTCTGGCCGGATTTAATATGAAGGTTAATATCCTTCAGGGAAAGGTTTCCGCCTTTTCCTCCATAGCTGAAGTTTACATGGTCAAATACGATTTCTCCATTTGAAACCTCTTTCACAGAATCTTCATTGTCTGACATTTCCGGCACTTCCTTCAGCACCTCTGTAATACGGTCTGTAGATGCCTCTGCGATCATGATCATAACAAACACAAAGGTTACCATGGACAGTGACATCAGAATCTGGAGCGCATACACGATCACACTGGTAAGCTCGCCTGTTGCCATACTTCCCAGAACAATGCTCTTTCCTCCGATTGCAACCAGCAGAAGAACTACTGTATACATAGTAAACTGCATCACCGGAGCGTTCCATGAAACAATCTTTTCCGCTTTTGTAAAAACGATCATACACGTATTTGGAAATCCCATGGAATTTACGGATCTCAAAATCTTCTCTGACAAAAGCCTTCACTACACGGGACGCATTTACATTTTCCTGAACAGAATTATTCAGCACATCATACTCGTCAAACACCTTGACGAAGTGGGGATGGGCTTTTTTTGCAATAAAGATAAGGGTTCCGCCAAGAAGAGGAATCACGATCAGGAATAAAAGCGCGATTTTTACATTGATCATTAATGTCATGACCCATGAAAGCAGCACCATGATCGGAGCCCTTGCAAGAAGACGGATACTCATCATGTATGCCATCTGCACGTTTGTAATATCAGTTGTCATTCTGGTAACAAGTCCTGAAGTGGAAAAATGATCGATGTTTTTAAAAGAAAATTCCTGTACCTTATAAAAAATATCGTGTCTCAGATTTTTTGCGTAGCCGGCTGCTGCCACTGCCGCCATTTTTCCTGCGATCACGCCAAACCACAAAGCCAGCATAGCCATGACCACAAGGATCAGCCCGCGCTGGACAATGTAGTTGATATTCCCTTTGGCAATGCCAACGTCAATGATCTTTGCCATTTCCATGGGAATGAGAACCTCCATCAGTACCTCAAGGATTACAAATAACGGAGCCAGCACTGACTGTTTTTTGTATTCCCGGACTGATCGTAAAAGTGTCTTATTCATCTTTTCTGTCTACCTCCTTATTCTCCCTGTTTTTTTCTGCAAGATTCTGACACATCTGATAAAGAACTTTTTTGCACAGAAAAAGATCCTGTTCTGACACACCCTCAGTCATACGGATCTCGGTTTCATGAATATGCTCCAGAATACTTGGACGCAGAGCCTCTGCTTTTTTTGTGGGAAGGATTCTTTTCAGTCTGGCATCCTCTTTTACGCTTTCCCGGTAGATAAACCCGTTTTTTTCGATCAGCTTGAGAATACCTGATACTGTAGATTTCCTGACCTGGAACTCCTCTTCAAGATTTTTCTGATAAATATCTCTGTGAAGAGTTTCCAGCAAAATATAGTTCAGTATATGCCTCTGCATAGGCGTCAGCTCGTCATCCTCCAGAGCCTCCTCAGGCTTCTGATTCCGTTTCAGCTGGTGATTCAGCATCCTCACCAGCCTTCCCGTATGCATGTTCCTTATTTTTTCATCAATATCCTGCATGATCTGCACCTCTTTTTATTTAGTTAGCGTCCTAACTTTTTCATATTATACAGACAGAAAATTTTAATGTCAACACTTTTTTTCAGGCCTGCTTCTCATTTAGTTCCGTTTCCTTTAACTGTTGTTTTTCTGTTATACCCCAAGGTCTAAAAGCTTTTTCGCTTCCTCCAGACGGACGTAAAACTGCGGATAAAAATCTTCCTCTTCCTTATACGGAGTATAATAAAATCTGCTGAGGACATACATGTTCAGGTTTTTTACCAGCGTCTCATCCTCTGTCTCATAAAATACCTCCTGAACATCCAGAAGAAAGTTATGCCAGTCCAGGACAAATTTTTCATACTGCTTGAGATCTGGAGTATCCAGCCATTTTTTCACTTTGATCTTGGAACGGTTTTTCTTTTTGCATTCATGGATCTGAAGAATATACTTAAATCCGTCCTCTGTATAATAACGCCCCAAAGGAAACAGCCTGCAGAATCCCGGTCTGATGTCATGTATGGAACAGCGCCCCTCTGTATTCAGAAATACGCAGCGCTCCTCTGTTCCTTTCATTGCAAGATGAGGAAGAATATTTCCGTCAGTAACTCCCAGCTCCAGAACACTTCCCAGAAGCTCTTCCGGTAATTTTTTTAATCCCGCACAAAGCCTGTGCACGTCCAAAGGATCAAGAATTACCGTATCGCCCATTCCCTGACAGCAGTCGCTGCACCCCTTGCAGTCCTGACAGTCTGCCTTTACCATGTCGTTTGCTTCATATAAATTTCCGTCAGAAATTTCTTCCAGTGTAACATTTCGCTTCATAATAAAATTCTCCTCTGTAATATTTTTCTCTCAGGCTTCCCAGTCATAGGCGATTCGTGGGGAACCGTCGTCAGTATTAATGATCCCACATCTGCAGAATCCGTTTTTTGCCAGAGTGTTCTGCATGGGAATGTTGTCCTTATGGGTATCGATTCTCAGATAATCACAGTTCTCTTTTGCAAAGTCAAAACAGAACCTTGCGATCCCCTTTATACTTCCGTCAGACGCCACTCTGTGCAGCACTCCATAGGGGCTGTTTCTGTGCCAGCTGCCCTCCCGGATGATCCGATAAGTAGGATCCTCTCCCTTAAAAAACACAAATACACCTGCAATATGTTCTTCTTCCGTGCACACATAACAGATTCCCTTTTCCATATCCTCCCGGACAAGCTCCGGAGAAGGATAAACCATTCCCCACTGGTCAGGGTTTCCATGCTCCTTCATAAACTCTCTCGCATATGCATAAATCCTCAGAATATCGGAAAGATCTTTTCTCTCTGCTTTTCTTATTTTCATTTGTTTTTTCTCCTTTTCTATCTCATTGTACAGGAGTATAATATTGGTTGTCAATCAGGATTCCCCCTGAGAAACCCTATATAGAAACGGAGGAAACAGAACATGCGATCTCTCGCTGTCTATTTAAAAAACTACAAAAAAGAGACCATACTTGCTCCCTTTTTCAAGTTTCTGGAAGTTGTATTTGACCTGATGGTTCCTGTTGTGATCGCTCACATGATTGATGTGGGAATTGCAGAAAATAACCGCGGTGTCATTATCCGGAGCTTTTTGATTCTGATCCTTATGGCAGGCGCAGGTCTGACTGTCAGTATCACCGCCCAGTTTTTTGCAGCAAAAGCAAGTACGGGATTTGCCGCAGAGCTTCGTCAATCTGTGTTTGATCATGTACAGGGACTTTCCTATTCTGAGCTTGACCGTCTTGGAACCGCCACCCTGATCACTAAGACTGACCAATGATATCAATCAGGTGCAGAACGGACTGAACATGGGACTCAGGCTGCTGCTTCGCAGCCCGTTTTATCGTTCTGGGCTCCATGGTTATGGCGTTTACCATTAATGTACGCTGCGCCCTGGTGTTTGTTGTGGCAATCCCGGTCCTCTTTCTTGTTGTTTTTGTTATTATGT
>ENA-OQKD01000195-OQKD01000195.1-human-gut-metagenome-genome-assembly--contig:-NODE-195-length-16943-cov-4.356863_pt1 | contig 16943 bp, 16 predicted proteins | sample MGYA00242775_ERZ504792 | MGnify/ENA primary metagenome ERZ504792 (study PRJEB26092, sample SAMD00036401) | human gut metagenome | host: Homo sapiens | study: EMG produced TPA metagenomics assembly of...
CTCTGTCACATATTTCAAATTTACGATATACCAGTGGTTACACTTTACAAAGTGATAGGGGGAAAGCATATCCAACGCATTCTTTATCGTCCCACGTACCACATATTCGCCTTCACTCGTGTGATAATACAACATTCTGTTCTGTATTTCCACATAATAGATTTCCTCCACAGGAACCTTCTTGACCGAATCCTGCTGCTTTAAGAGAATCTCTTTTTCTATTTTCTGAATCCGCCCGATAGCTCTTGTAAGCTTCAATGAAAAGGTGTAGTAATTTACCGGCTTCATGACAAAATCTAAAGCTCCCACAGAATATCCGCGAATTGCATACTGGATCATATTCGTGATGAACATCAGTACAACGTCTTCATCTGCCTGACGGATTTTCTCCGCGGCTTCCATCCCATTCATCCCGGGCATCTCAATATCCAGAATCACAATATCATAAACGGGACTGTACCCCTCAATCAGCTCTTTCGCATCTGAAAAAGCAGTCAACTGAATATCCTCACCATTCTCTTTCTGATATTTTTGTATATATTTTTCAATTTTTGCTTAAAAACGCTGCATCATCATCCGCAATTGCAATCCGAATCACTCTCTCACCTCCATTTTTTGTATTTCTTTTGTTGTACTATAAAACCTGTCTCAAGATCCTTTCACCGATTCAAAAGCCGTTTTTTGATTGTCTCTCCGTTTTCCATCGAGATATATGGAATCTCCTGTTTCCGGTTTGCAGTCGATGCAAGCAGATGAACCTCTCCTTTTTGAAGCTTCACCACTCTGGCAAATATGTTTTGTGAAAATTCTACATATTGAATATCTTTGTAAGATATGTAACAAATTGTTCTTCCAAAATATCCATTTACAATCGCCATATGGCTTACCCCCACAGTGCTTCCCGCCGTCAGGAAATATGCAAGAACAAGCAATATCATCCATATGCTAAAAATAAGCACTCCCAAAATAATTTCCTTTTGGAACTCCGGAAAATAATAAACAGAAAGCAGTGCTCCTGCGACAAGAAACAATGCAAAAAGAACTGCCGGCCAAATCCAGGCAATCCATGTTGCTATTGGCTGCCGTACAGTCTGCATCTGTACTGCTTCATAAAATTCAGGAAGTAATAAGCGAATCCGCTCTTCCATTTGATTTCGTTTACAGTACGGAAGAAAAAAAGATTGGGTTTCCGCGGCATCATCCCCCATTCCGATATTGATGATCTCTGCTGTATATCTCCCGGTCAGTCTTGCAAAAAATGTTTGCTTTAACTTCAGTGCGCTGATTTTCTCTGCCGGAATTGTGTAATTTACTTTTTTCAAAATCCCATAACGAATGTATAATTTATTTTCATTCCGATCGATTTTAAAATCATAATACTGAATAAATCCTTTTACAATATTCCATATGGCAGAACTGAATATGGCAATCAGCATAAGAACGCTTAACAGCATTTTTACAATACTTTCTCCCACACTGACAGAATGTATCACTTGCAGAACCATCCCTGCCGCTCCGACAACGCATCCAATTACTACCAATACGGAAAGCAGATTGACAGAAAACAGCCCATGTGTAAAAATATCCCCCATATTCGTTTGAATCGCCCAGTGATCTTTGTCTTCTTTCGAATATTTCTTCTCAAAGTCTCCTTCCTGTCCCTGCATTAACTTCATCACATATAATCGAAACTGCTCAGCCTCCGCCTTTTTCAATATGATCTTTACATCTGTTTTATCTGATGTAGACATACTGTTCGTATCCAGCTTCACTTTACATGTTCCAAGAAGCATTTCCAACAAATTCTGCTCTGTATTTACATTCGAAATATTTTTGAGACCAATTGTATTTTTCTTTTTATTCCATGTATTACGCTCAATCACGATACTGTTGTCACAGATCGAAATGTAAGTCTTCGACCAGATGATCCACTGATATAAAAATATCAGCAGAAAAACTGCCAATATCACTCCGCCGCCAATATATACCGTGAGACTTAATTCTTCCGATGACCCCTTTTCAATATAATCAATTACATCATCGATGTTCGTAAAAAACAACACAAAAAGAATTCCAAATGTTGCTCCCAACTGCTCCAGTATCACGGAAATGTGATTGCGAAATCTGATCTTATTCTCCATCTTCTTCCCTCTGTTCTTTCACAATCTCATTGATACGTTTCTGTAGATTTTCTGCAATTTTTTCCGCCTTTTCTTCCTCCAGAAAGCGAAGCGTTACATCTCCTCCTGCGGTAGTAACAGTCACTTTTGCCACATGAAAGATCTGATCAATCGGACCTTTTGATATCTCAAGCTTATGCAGACGTTCAATCGGCACAATATTTCTCTTCACAAAGAGATACCCTTCCCGTATATCAATACATTCCTCATTAATACTGTATCGATATCTGTTATAACGGAAATAAGGTTCTACCAGCATGGAGACTGCCGCATAAATCAGCAGAACAGCTGAAATCCATCTTCCAATTTCAATCTGTTTTGGAATCAGCCAGAAGATATTCACGATCCCGATTAAAACAATAAAGATCACATCGCCGATTATTTCCGCAGTATACATGCACCCCAATGCCCGTCTGGAAAGCTTTTCATATGCCATACATTTCTTCTCCCTTTTATTCCAATTCCTGTATCAATTCAGAAATCAACTTTTCGTCCTCTTCCAACTCTTCTGCAATTTCAGAAACCGACATTTTCTTTAGCAATTTCTTTTGAATCAGTTCCTTTAGAAGTTCCCGTCTGCCGGACAATTTTCCTCTCTCTTCTCCTTCCTTTATACCGGATAGTCTGCCTTCTTCCCATCCCTCTTCCCAGGATGCCTCCCGCTCCTGCCTCATATGCTTTTCTTCATCATATTCATAAATACTCACTTGCTTCGCCTCCGCTCGGTTTTGCGTCAAAAACTCTGCCAGAATATCTTCCTCAATACATTCGCGGATTGCCTGCTCCACAGCCTCACTGATGGGCATTGTACAGATCGAGCAATTCCTTCTTATCCTGATAGAGCATGGCAAAAATACGTGACTTGTACAGTCTGTTTGCCGGGAGTTCTGTGGTTTGCTTCATAAAGCTTCCTCCTTTAATTGAATCGTTACAGGAGGTTTTCAATCCGACATCTTTCTTCTAAAAACCTCTCTGCTGTTTTAAGTTGATATCAAAGCATAGAGATTTTCCGATATGACTTTAGAACAAAAGATGCGGAATCGTTCCGCTTAGAAAACCAGAAATAATGCTTCCTGTATTGTAACACGATTGCACAGAAAGAGGAAGAAGAATTTTTTCTTTTTCAGTAAATATCCAATGTATTCATCTGAAATGCTATCTAACCGTATAATTCATGTTTCCAAAAAACGACGCCGGACTTTCCCCGGCGCCGTTTCTTTCAAACCATTGATTCAATTTTACTTTTCAAAAGAATTAGTCTTCTTTTGCTGTACCATCATAGAGATTTACCAATCCCTTCAGGTATTCGTATCTTTCCATAGCCTCAGCCTCATTCTGCGCGAAGAGTCTCTGTGCTTTTTCAGGATTTGCTCTCATCAGGGCATTGTAACGAACTTCTCCGTTCAGGAATTCCTGATAATCTCCCTTAGGCTCTTTGCTGTCCAGAGTAAATTTCTTCTCAGCTTCCGGATTGAATCTGAAGTTGTTCCAGTATCCGCATTCTACTGCAAGCTGTTCCTCTGTCTGTGCTTTGCTCATACCTTTCTTGATTCCATGGTTGATACATGGAGCGTAAGCGATGATCAGGGATGGTCCCGGATATGCCTCTGCCTCTGCGATTGCTTTCACTGTCTGGTTGAAATCTGCACCCATTGCGATCTGTGCAACATATACATAACCATAGCTCATAGCAATTCCTGCAAGGTCTTTCTTCTTCGTCTCTTTACCACCGGCCGCGAACTGTGCTGTCGCACCTGTCTTAGTAGCTTTTGAAGACTGTCCGCCTGTGTTGGAGTAAACTTCTGTATCAAATACCATGATGTTGATATCCTGACCGCTTGCCAATACGTGGTCAACTCCACCGAATCCGATATCGTAAGCCCATCCGTCACCACCGAAGATCCACTGGGATTTCTTCGCAAGGAAGTCTTTATTTTTCAGCAGTTCTGCTCTCTCAGCACATCCGCAGTCACAGTCTTCCAGAGCTTTTACAAGCTTGTCTGTAGCTGTTCCGTTTGTTGCACCTACTGAGAATGTATCCAGATATTCCTGAGCTGCTGCTTTCACATCATCGTTTGCACCGTTCTCTACAAGTTTCTCTACAGATGCTTTGAGTCTTTCACGGATCGTATTCTGTGCAAGAAGCATACCATATCCAAACTCTGCGTTATCCTCAAACAATGAGTTAGACCATGCCGGACCTCTTCCCTGTGGGTTTACTGTATAAGGTGTAGACGGTGAAGAGTTACCCCAGATAGAAGAACATCCTGTTGCATTTGCAATGTACATTCTGTCACCGAATAACTGTGTGATCAGTTTTGCATAAGGTGTCTCACCACAACCTGCACAAGCTCCTGAGAACTCAAGCAATGGCTGTTTGAACTGGCTTCCTTTTACGGTTGTCTCTTTGAATTTTGCAACCACTTCCGGTTTGATCGGAAGCTCTGTTCCATAATTGAAGAAATCCTGTTTTCCGGCATTTGCTTCCATGTTGCCCATAACGAGTGCTTTTTCACCCTTCTTACCTGGACATACATTTGCACAAGATCCACATCCTGTACAGTCATAAGCAGATACTGCGATGGAGAACTTCATGTTCGGCATACCCATCATGTCGATCATATCCATACCTTCCGGTGCGTTTGCTGCCTCTTCTTCTGTCAGCGCGATCGGACGGATAACTGCATGCGGACATACATATGCACAGCGGTTACACTGGATACAGTTGTCCGGCTGCCAGATCGGGATATCTACTGCGATTCCACGTTTCTCATATGCTGAAGAACCGGATGGTGTAGAACCATCTACATATTCATTAAATGCAGATACCGGAAGTGTATTTCCTTCCTGTGCATTTACTTTTGCCTGGATATTTTTTACAAAATCTACAACGTCTGCTCTTCCGCCTTCTCCAACGTGAGGAGTTGTAAGACCTTCATCTGCTGCATCTTTCCAGCTTTCCGGAACTGCGATTTCTACAACCTGTTTTGCACCTGCATCGATTGCATCGTAGTTCATCTGTACGATCTTGTCACCTTTTCTTCCGTAAGTAGCTTTTGCAGCTGCTTTCATCAGATCGATCGCTTCCTCTTCCGGAATGATCGCTGCAAGTTTGAAGAATGCTGACTGAAGAACTGTATTGATACGTCCGCCAAGTCCGATTTCTTTACCAATCTTGATACCGTCGATCGTGTAGAACTTGATATTGTGATTTGCAATGTAGCTCTTAACCTGTCCCGGAAGGTGCTCTTCCAGTCCTTCCATATCCCATGAACAGTTCAGAAGGAATGTACCTCCATCAACCAGTTCCTGAACCATGTTGTACTTGTCAACATAAGAAGGATTGTGACATGCTACAAAGTTTGCCTGACGGATTAAATATGTTGATTTGATCGGTGACTTACCGAAACGCAGGTGAGACATTGTAACACCACCGGATTTTTTGGAGTCATAGTCAAAATATGCCTGTGCATACATGTCTGTGTTATCTCCGATGATCTTGATGGAGTTTTTGTTCGCACCAACAGTACCGTCAGCTCCAAGTCCCCAGAATTTACAGTTGATCGTTCCTTCCGGTGTTGTTACCAGAGGTTCGTCAGCTTTCAGTGACAGGTGTGTCACATCATCTTCAATACCGATTGTAAATTTCTGTTTTTCATCGTTGTGATATACTGCAACGATCTGTGCAGGTGTTGTATCTTTAGAACCTAATCCATAGCGTCCTGTATAAATCGGAACTGCATCAAATTTTGTTCCCTTTAATGCTGCAACAACATCCAGATACAGTGGCTCGCCAAGTGCTCCCGGCTCTTTTGTTCTGTCAAGAACAGAAATCTTCTTCACAGAATCCGGAATTGCATTGATCAGTGCTTCCGCTGAGAATGGTCTGTAAAGGCGAACTTTTACAACACCGACTTTTTCTCCGGCTGCCATCAGATAATCGATTGTCTCTTCGATCGTATCACAGACAGAACCCATTGCAACGATCACGTGCTCTGCATCTTCTGCTCCATAGTAGTTGAACAGTTTATAGTCTGTTCCAATCTTCTCATTTACTTTATCCATATAATTCTGAACGATTGCAGGAAGTGCATCGTAATATGGATTACATGCTTCTCTTGCCTGGAAGAAAATATCAGGGTTCTGAGCAGAACCTCTCTGACATGGATGGTTTGGATTCAGTGCGTGTGCACGGAATTCGTCAATTGCATCTTTATTTACTAAATCTTCCAGATCTTCGTAATCCCATGTCTCAATCTTCTGAATCTCATGAGATGTTCTGAATCCGTCAAAGAAATTGATAAACGGAATCTTTCCTTCCAATGCTGCACAGTGTGCAACTGGTGTCAGGTCCATAACTTCCTGCACACTGGATTCACACAGCATCGCTGCACCTGTCTGACGACATGCATAAACGTCAGAGTGATCTCCAAAGATAGAAAGCGCATGGCTTGCAAGTGCACGTGCGGATACGTTGAATACACCCGGGAGCTGCTCTCCTGCCACTTTATATAAGTTAGGAATCATCAGCAGTAATCCCTGAGATGCTGTAAATGTTGTTGTCAACGCTCCTGCTGCAAGAGAACCGTGTACTGCTCCTGCCGCTCCTGCCTCAGACTGCATCTCTGTTACATGAACAGTTGTTCCGAAAATATTTTTTCTTCCTTCTGTTGCCCACTCATCAATATGCTCCGGCATAACGGATGACGGTGTGATCGGGTAGATAGCTGCAACTTCTGTGTATGCATAAGAGACATGAGCTGCTGCCTGGTTACCGTCCATGGTTTTCATTTTTCTTGCCATTTCTTGTTCCTCCTTCGAAATTACATTGTAAAACGAATTTTTTACATGTAATCTCATTATATCTCGATTAGTTGTAAAAGTCCATACGAGCCGTCCCATTTCTTGTTTCTTTTTTGGTGCAGTTGTCTGGTTTCTCTTTCTGATTTTCTTTTGGAAATTCTATTTCCATGCAGACCGGCTGCAGCTTTTCGTATAAAATAAAAAGCACCTCCCACGGAAGTGCCTGTCCCCTCTTGTATTCTCTTTTTCCATTTACCATGCATGCAGCCAGAATTTTCCTAAAAACCAGATAAGAAATGCAAAAATTGCCATCACTCCGATTGCAAGCGGAAGCAGAAGTTCACAGAATGCCAGAATAACTGCCAGTTTGTCTTTTCGGCTCATCTCGATCGGTTCCTGTTTTTTCTTTTCTTCACGCGCTTTCTTTTTGGCTTCTTTTCTGACTGTGCGAAGACCTTTTTCAAATTCGATTTTCTTCTTTTGTCCATCCGGCTGTGTGTCTGACTTTTTCGCTTTTTCTTCCTCTTCAAACAGCAGATCCGGCCTTGGTCCCTGTCCCAGTTTCAATAGATTTTTCATAATGCCCTCTTTGAAAAATGCCCCCGATGCGATTACCGGGGGCGAAATTTAAGTTTTCCTTACATTTTTTGTATTGTCAAAAGATTTTATACATAGTGACAAGCTACAAAGTGTTCATTTCCTACATCTCTGTACTCCGGTGCTTCCTGTGCACATTTCTCTGTCGCATATGGACAGCGTGTACGGAATTTACATCCGGACGGCGGATTCGACGGAGAAGGAAGATCTCCGCTCAAAATGATACGATCTCTCTTTCTTGTCGGATCCGGCACCGGAATCGCTGACATCAGCGCTTTTGTATATGGATGCAGCGGATTGTCGAAAATTTCATTTTTATCTGCCATCTCCACAATATTTCCAAGATACATAACTGCCACACGATTACTGATGTACTCTACAACTGACAAGTCATGCGAAATGAAAATGTAGGAGAAGTTGTTTCTCTCCTGAAGATCTCCGAGCAGGTTGATGATCTGTGACTGAATAGACACGTCCAGCGCCGATACCGGCTCATCACAGACGATCAGTTCCGGATTCAGAATCAGGCTTCGTGCAATTCCGATACGCTGTCTTTGTCCACCGGAAAACTCATGCGGGTAACGGTTGATATAATACGTAGGAAGTCCGCAGATTTCCATTGTCTCCAATACCTTTTCACGTGCTTCTGCCTTACTCATCAATTTGTGATCAAGCAGAGCCTCCCCGATGATGTTTCCGACCGTCATACGGGGATTCAAAGAAGCGTAAGGATCCTGAAATACCATCTGCATCTGCAGACGTTTTGCACGCATTTCCTTTTTGGAACATTTTGCAAGGTCCTCTCCTTTGAAAATGACCTTTCCGTCTGTGATATCATGCAGTCTTAAGATCGTTCTTCCGGCTGTTGATTTTCCACATCCGGACTCACCTACGATTCCCAGTGTCTCACCACGTCTCAGTTTGAAAGAAATTCCATCTACAGCTTTGACATGTCCGACTGTTCTTGTGATCAGACCGCCACGGATCGGGAAATATTTTTTCAGATTCTGGACATCCAAAATGATTTCATTTTCTCTGTTCATTTATACTTCCTCCTTTTCCGGTGCGTTGACAAAGCATGCAACATAATGACCGTTTCCAACGTGTACCAGTTTTGGTTCTTTTTCTTTACAGCCTTCCTGACAGAACTCACATCTCTCATTGAAATGGCAGTTCTCCGGCATATTGATCGGGTTCGGAACCTGTCCCGGGATCGAATACAGACGCTCATTGTGATTGGTCTTACCGATGATCGGTTTTGATTTTAACAGCCCGATTGTATATGGATGCATCGGATTCTGGAAAATATCCAGTACTTTTCCTTTTTCCACAACATTTCCGGCATACATAACAACCACGTAATCTGCCATCTCTGCAACGACGCCCAGATCATGCGTGATCAGCATGATGGACATATCCATTTCCTCTTTCAGCTTGCGCATCAGATCCAGAATCTGTGCCTGAATCGTTACATCCAGCGCAGTCGTCGGCTCATCTGCGATCAACAGCTTCGGATTACATACCAGAGCCATTGCAATCATGATACGCTGACGCATACCACCGGAAAGCTCGTGAGGATAGCATTCCATGATTTCTTCCGCTCTCGGAATACCAACCAGTTTTATCATTTCCAGAGCTTTTGCTCTTGCTTCTTCTTTTGTTGCATCTGTATGGAAAAGAATACTTTCCATGATCTGATGTCCGACTTTGAGTACCGGATTCAGAGAAGTCATCGGCTCCTGGAAGATCATTGCAACATCTTTTCCGTTGACATGCTCCATTTCGCTCTTGCTCAGCTTCAGTAAATCTCTTCCATTCATCAGGATCTCACCATCCACGATTTTTCCCGGAGGTGACTGAACCAGATGCATCAGAGAGAGTGAAGTAACACTCTTTCCACATCCGGATTCTCCTACTACACAGACTGTCTCTCCTTTGCGGATCTCAAAATCAACGCCGTTGACTGCCTTGACAATTCCAGCGTCTGTATAGAACCATGTATGCAGATTTTTAAATTCTATAAATGCCATAATTTTTCTCCTTGTCAAAACTTTCTTAGCGTTTCATTTTCGGGTCAAATGCATCTCTGAGACCATCACCTACAAGGTTTACCGCAAGTACAGTCAGCAGGATACAGAATCCGGCCGGCATCCACAGCCATGGACGCAGTTTGAATGTCATCAGGTTTGTTCCTGCAGATACCATCTGTCCCCAGCTGGACATCGGAGGAAGTACACCGACTCCCAGATAAGACATGGTGGATTCCATGATGATCGTATCACCGATTGCCAGTGTTGCTGTAACAATGATGATCGGGATAACATTCGGCATAATATGTTTGAAAATCTTATGCAGATCGCGGATACCAAGTGATTCCGCTGCTGACATATAATCCATCTCACGGATCGAAAGTACCTGACCTCGGATATACCGGCACGTACCGGCCCATCCGATCGCCGCAAGGATTACCATCAGATAATATACACGAACTCCGGTGTCCACTTTCCAGTCTGACATCATGGCACTGAGCATGATCAGAATCGGCATCGTCGGCAGAGACAGAATAACGTCTACTACACGCATGATGACAAAATCCACAACTCCGCCATAGTATGCTGCGGTACAACCTAATAATGCACCGATAAAGATCTGAAGTGCTGTCGCCGCCAGACCAACTGTCATGGAAATACGTCCTCCATAAAGAAGACGGGTAAAGACATCTCGTCCATTTTCGTCTGTTCCAAACCAGTGCTGTGCACTCGGCGGCTGTTTTGCATTCGCAATATCAGTTGCTGTAATATCTGAATACGGAGATACGATTGGTCCCACAATACAAAGAACGATCATGACTCCTAAAAAGATCAGTCCGGCGATCGCCAGCTTGTTTCTGGACAGGCGCTTCATCGCAAGTCTCCAGGGGGATTCCATGCTTTTATTCTCTGCTGCCTGTTTTGCAATTTTCTTATTTGCATCTTGTGTTTTTTTCACGTGTCCTCCTCCTTTCTACTTCAAACGAATACGTGGGTCAACCGCACCATATAACAGGTCGGAAAGTAAGTTTCCGAGCATTGTAAGTACTGCAAGGAACATTGTGAATCCCATCATAAAGAGATAATCTCTCTTTCCGATAGAATCCAGGAATACTTTACCGATTCCAGGCCATGCAAATACAGTCTCTGTGATCATCGCACCTGCGAAAAGTCCCGGGATCGCACCACCAACATAAGTTACAATCGGAATCATCGCATTCTTTAACGCATGTTTGTAAATTACCACTTTTTCCGGAAGTCCCTTTGCACGGGCAGTTCTGATGTAATCCTGATTGATTACCTCAAGCATGGATGTACGCACATAACGCATGGTACCACCCAACTGGATCACTGTCAGTGTCACAACCGGAAGGATCATATGAAGCACTACGTCTAAAACATAAGCCCCGCCTGTATTGTTTGCTCCGGCAGTTATCATACCGTCAAGAGGAAGAACCCCCAACTTGACAGAGAACACATGCCGCAGAATCATTGCCAGGAAGAATGATGGCAGTGAAATACCGGCAAATGCTACTACCGAGAATGTATTGTCAAAAATTGAATATTGCTTGGTCGCCGAAATAACGCCGATTGGAATCGCGATCAATAGTTGCAGTATGAACGCTACAGCAGCTACTAAAAACGAGTTCCATACAAATTTACCGATGACTTCTGTTACCGGAATCTTGTAACTGATCGAGATACCAAAATCTCCTCTGATCGCATGACTTGCCCAGTTTACGTATCTTTCCGGTATCGGTTTGTCTAATCCTAAAAGTGCTTTGTTCTGCGCTATCTTCTCCGCTGTGATGTTTCCGCCTGCATGAGCATCAACGGCATCTCCCGGCAGACTTGCTACCAAAAGAAATACAACCATAGATACACCGATCAGAATAGGAATCATCGTGAGAACACGGCGAGTTGCATATTTCCACATTTGTTAAAAACCTCCAATCTTTATTTGACTCTGTTTTGCTCATGATCAAATAACTTAATTTTGCCCGCAGGAAATAGAACGAATCGAGTTCGTATCCACCCCCTGCGGGCCGTTTGTTCGAAGGGAAACCTCGCTGGATCCCTATTTGAGCTTCAAGTCTTACGGCTTTGTTATTTTTTTAGAGTACTTCGATTACTCAACTTCAATGTTGACAATCTTATCCTGCTGATACCATTTTACATATGAGCTCTGCTCGATGTTCTGTACACGAGTGTTGTAGCAGATCAGGTCACATCTCTCGTAAATCGGGTATGTCGGAAGATCTTCATTGATCAGTTTGTAAATTTCTTTGTATTTTTCTTTCTGCTCTTCTTTCGAAGTAGAAGCCAGTGCCTCTGCGAGCATCTTGTCCAGTTCTGGATTTGCATATCCTGTGTGGTTCTGAGATCCGCCTGCTTCCGGACTTGCAAATGTTCCTGTCAGATCTGGATCTGCTGTCAGTCCCCATGCCATGAACAGCATATCAAATGTACCGTTCTGAGATTTAGACTGCAGTGTCGGCCAGTCAACATACTCTGCCTGGAAGTCGATACCAAGCTGTCCGTATGCGTCGATCATCAGTGGGATCATAGTATCTGTTACGATGTTTCCAGACATTGCACTGAAGACGATCTTCATCTGTTTTCCGTCTTTCATCAGCTTGTCGCCGTCTTTTTCCCATCCGGCTTCTTTCAGAAGCTCTGCTGCTTTGTCAAGATCATAATCGTATGTTTCCAGACCTTCGTCATCATACAGCCATGAAATCGGCGCCTGAGGAATATTCAGTGTGATTGCATACTGTCCGTAAACAGCCTGGTTCAGAGACTTACGGTCGATTGCATGAAGCAGCGCCTGACGCACTTTTGCATCCTGGAAAATCTCATTTTTATGGTTTACTGCCACATATCCATATCCAAGAGTCGGCTGGATCTTCATGTTGATGAATCCTGCTGCCTGTGCTTCTTCGATGTGGTCATCATCGCAGACAACCTGATCGTGGATATCTACATCACCTGTCTCTACTGCCTGAAGCTCTGCATTTGTAGCAACAACTTTGAAGATCAGGTTCTTTGTCTTAGGCTCTCCCAGGTAGAAGTTCGGGTTTGCTTCCAGAGTCGCAGATGTTTTTCTTTGTACTCTTTCAATACATATGCACCATTCGATACATAGTCAACCATATTCAATGATTTGAATTTAGAAAGGTCACCTTTCTTGATCAGATCTCCATATTTTGCTGTAGAGATCGGCACTGCAGAACCTAATACATAAGGTGCACTTGTGTTTGCTGCTTCCAGAGTAATCTGGATTGTGCTTTCATCTACTACCTTGATACCGGAAATCTCAGTTGCACTTCCGTTTTTGTAATCTTCATATCCTACAACGTTTACTTTGGAAATATCCTGATATCCATCATAGCTTGGATCTGATACGACTTTATACCAGTTTACATAGTCTTCCGCTTTTACGTCTGATCCATCGTTGTATTTTTCTTTTGTCAGCTTGTATGTGTAAACTTTACCGTCATCAGAAACTGACATGCTGGCTGTACCGTCAACGATCTCTCCTTTGTCATCATTGACACTCAGAGATGCCGTTGTAGCTGTCACAACCTGGAAATCCTCATTTGCTTCCCAGTATACCGGGTTGAATACACCTGCAAAGTCTGCAACACCTGCGATCAGTGTGTCTTTTCTCTTTGCTGCTGTCTCAGGAAGTGCAGAAGGATCCTCTGCTTCGATCAGCTGGTTTGTTGCTTCTAATGAAGTATTTGTGTCCTGTGATTCTGTTTTTTCACTTGTTTTCTTATTGTCTGACCCACTGCCGCAAGCCGCAAGTGAAAGTGCCATTACTGCCGCTAAAAGGCAAGCTAATGCTTTCTTTTTCATATTTTTTCCTCCTTGAAAAATATTTATGTTGATTCCTGCATCTTCCGATTTATTTACTCTATTTTTTCTTATAGCCGTATTGCTCATGTATGCTGAAAATGCGGAAACGAACATTCGTCATTGCCGGAGCTTATTCCATCATTGCTCCCAGTTTTTCTGTCACTGTGCGCACACAGCCGTCTTCAAACGGAATCTGAAGACCTACTTCTTTTAACATCTCTGTATAGAAATCACTTGCAGACAGTCTGCACAGCTTCAGATAGCTCTGCCATGCTGCTTTGTAATCTTCATCCATCCAGATCTTGTACTGCATTGCACAGGTCTGTGCTAGTACATAATCTATATAATAAAACGGATAGTCATAAATGTGAAGCTGTTTCTGCCAGAAACCACCTTTTTCCATAAATGGATCTCCCTCGTAATCAAGGTGTGGTTTGTATTCTTCTTCCAGTTTTTTCCATGCCGCATGTCTCTCATCCGGCGTCAGATCCGGGTTACTGTAGACAATGTGTTGGAATTCGTCCACCATGCATCCGTACGGAATAAATGCGATCGCATCTTCCAGATGCATCTGTCTGTATGTGTCAGCTTCTTCTTTAAAAAACAAATTCATCCATGGTTCTGTAAAGAATTCCATAGACATAGAATGAATCTCTGCTGTCTCCATCGTGATATCCCAGTGCTCTTCGATCGGATCACTTCCATAAACATATCCCTGGAACGCATGACCGCACTCATGTGTCACAACATCCACATCTCCGCTTGTTCCATTGAAATTGGCAAAAATAAACGGTGCGCGATATTTCGGAAGATATGTCATATAACCGCCGGCCTTTTTTGTCTTTCTGCCGAGCACATCAAAGAGTTCATTCTCCATCATAAAATCAAAGAACTCTTTTGTCTCCGGTGAAAGCTCCTCATACATCTTCTGTCCATTCGCCATGATCTCTTCCGGAGTTCCCTGTGGTTTTGGATTTCCGTCCACGAAATACATGTTCTCATCAATATAAGAAAGCTTCTGAAGACCAAGTCGTTCCCGTCTTCTCTCATGCATCTTTTCTGCAAGCGGTACGAAATACTCTTTGATCTGTCTGCGGAAATTCTCCACCTCTTCTCTTCCGTAAGAATTGCGGTTCATCCGGTAATATCCGAGTTCTACATAATTCTCATATCCGAGGAGTCTTGCCTGTGCCGTACGATTTTTCACCAGTTTATCATAGATCTCATCCAGCTCTTCTGCTTTACTCTGGAAAAACGCGCTGTACTTTTCATGCGCTCTGCGTCTGATCTCTCTGTCCTCATGTGTCATATACGGACGCAACAGGGACAGATTCAATGTCTCACCATCCCAGTCAATCTTCGCACTCGCAATCAAATTGTCATACCGGGTTGTCAGCGCATTTTCTTCCTGCATCAACGGAATGAGCTTCTCGTCCATGGCCTTGAATTCAAGCTCCATACTCTTAAATGCCACTTTTCCGATCTTCTCTTCCAGTTCTGCTTTGTATGGAGAATAATAAAGTACTTTTCTGTATTCAGTCTCCTGATTGCTGATCGTAGGCAGTACTTCATTATAATAGTCCTTCTCTTCACTGTAGAATGCATCAGCAGTATCTACATCACTGCGAATCATCGCAATCTGAATCATCGTGCTGTACTCGTCACGCAGCTCATAAAACTTTTGATGAATCGCAAACTGCTCTTCTCCGCTCTTTGCAGCCTTCAGTTCCTGTGTCAGCTCTTTGAGCCCTGCCACAACGGCATCTGTATCAACCCTCTGATAAGGCATCTCTGCAAACTTCATAGCCTTTCCTCCTTATTCTATCTATCTGCTTTTGCCCTTTTATATTTTTTCTCGTTCCTAGTGATAATAAATCACCGCGCTAAAGTGTTATTATTATAAATTGGTATTCAGATTTTTTTATTATATACCACTGTTCTGTATTCTGGTATACTGCCTGATCGTTCCAGATTCTGAAATTTCCCGGAATATCTACTCCCGCCGGACATGGCATACAGTAAGCACAACCGGTGCATCCGTTCTTCACACGCGATTTCAAAGTATCCGCTTGTGTTCTCGATCAACTTCTGTTCCTTCTCTGATAACGGCTCAAATGTCTCAAAAATACTAAGATTATCTTCCACTTGTCCCATCGTACTCATACCGCTTAAGATGACTTTTACATTTGGAAGTGTTCCGACAAATCGAAGCGCCCACGATGCAATACTTGCCTGTTCCCGCTCCTTTGTCAACTGTTCTTCAATCTCTGTCGGAAGAGATGCAAGCATTCCTCCTTTGACCGGTTCCATAACAATGACCGGAATGCCTTTCTCCTCTGCCAAATCATATCCTTTCATTCCAGCCTGGATTTCTGTATCCATATAATTGAGCTGAATCTGACAAAAATCCCATGGATAATAATTTAGAATCTCCTCAAATACTTCATAATCATCATGGAAGGAAAATCCAAGATAACGGATCTTTCCTGCCGCACGCATTTCTTCCAGATATGGTACGATCCCAAGCGCTTTTACCTTCTCAAATTTTGCACGGTCAAGCGCATGAAGCAGATAAAAACTCTACATAATCTTTGTGCAGACGTTCCATCTGTTCCTCAAAAACCTTTTTCGCATCCTCCAGTGTATCCAGCTTCCAGATTGGCAGCTTTGTCGCAAGATAGTAAGAATCACGGTCATATTTTTCCAGCACTCTCCCCACGAAAGGTTCACTGTCCCCATTGTGATACGGATATGCTGTATCAATGTAATTGACACCCGCTGCGATTGCCCGGTCGATCATGTTCTCTGCTTCTGCCTCGTCAATCTTCTGATCCGCTGTCAATGGAAATCTCATACATCCAAATCCAAGAAGTGACGTTTGGATCCCCAATTTTTCAAATGCTCTTTTTCCATTAAAATCCCTTCCTTTTCTACTGCTGTATATCATTACTATTATTCTTTTGCCCTGACTGCCCAGCGCATTTTAGTAGAACGAGCGCGGCTGTTCCTTGTACACTCCTCCGCTGAAGGACGGATGACATCCTGCGCGATCTCGCTGTAAATTCCTGCTCGCTTCAGCTCTTTGAAAGCCTTCTTTACGATCCGGTCTTCCCCTGAATGAAATGTAAGGATCGCCACTCTTCCGCCCGGTGCCAGTGCCGCCGGCAATTTCTCCATAAATGCATAGAGTACCTCAAACTCACTGTTCACATCAATCCGAAGCGCCTGAAAATGTTCTCTGGCACGATTTCTTTACCGCTTCTTTCTGCTCCCGCTCCGGCAGGAAAGATAACGCCTCTTCAATCGCTTTCTGAAGTTGGATCGTCGTCTCCACCGGCTCTCCTTTTCTTAACTTTTCCATCACTGTGGCCGCAATCTCCTCTGCATAAGGCTCATCGGTAACTTTTCCCACAAACACTTCCTGCCAGTTCTTCTTCTGTCACCTCTTTGAGACGCTCCGCTCGCCGTACTA
>ENA-OQKD01000197-OQKD01000197.1-human-gut-metagenome-genome-assembly--contig:-NODE-197-length-16910-cov-3.946672_pt1 | contig 16910 bp, 17 predicted proteins | sample MGYA00242775_ERZ504792 | MGnify/ENA primary metagenome ERZ504792 (study PRJEB26092, sample SAMD00036401) | human gut metagenome | host: Homo sapiens | study: EMG produced TPA metagenomics assembly of...
GGAGCGTTTTTGACGGAGATCAGGAAACAATCGATAAGATCGATCCGATGATCGCGGAAAAGATGGGGATTTAAAGCTTGTTACCCTGTTTCCCGGTCAGACATAGTTCAAGAAAAGTGGATACGAGAGTGCTGAATGTGCTGGCGGGAATCGCCGCAAGTGCGCATAAGTTTTCAAATGACATTCGTCTTCTCCAACACTTAAAAGAGATCGAAGAGCCGTTTGAAAAGACACAGATAGGGTCTTCGGCGATGGCATATAAGAGAAATCCGATGAGAAGCGAGCGTATTGCATCACTGTCAAGATATGTGATGATTGATGCACTGAATCCGGCAATTACATCCGCTACACAGTGGTTTGAAAGAACATTGGATGATTCGGCGAATAAACGTCTCAGTGTACCGGAAGGATTTCTTGCGATCGACGGCATTCTTGATCTTTGTCTGAATGTTGTTGACGGGCTTGTCGTTTATCCGAAGGTAATTGAGAAACGTCTGATGTCAGAACTTCCGTTTATGGCAACGGAAAATATTATGATGGATGCGGTGAAAGCAGGCGGAGATCGTCAGGAACTTCACGAGCGTATCAGAGAGCTTTCGATGGAAGCAGGAAAGAACGTAAAAGAAAACGGTCTTGACAATAACCTTCTTGAGTTGATTGCGGAAGATCAGGCCTTTAATATGAGCTTAGAAGATCTGAAAAAGACGATGGATCCGGCAAAATACGTAGGACGTGCAAGAGAGCAGGTTGACGCTTATCTGAAAAATGTCATTTATCCGCTTTTGCAGGAAAATGAAAAAGAGCTTGGTATGAAAGCGGAGATCAATGTATAATTGACGCTGTTCATATTAAAAAATATTATATAGAAATGTGCTAAGGAGTGTTGCAGGGGATTGCAGCATTCCTTTTTCTTTGGTATTTTATCATAGTGAAGTAATGGGAAATTTTTCCAAAGCAAAGCGAATGAGAGGATATTAAAAGATGGAATTTTGTGGTGTGTTTTATGAGACAGGATATTTAAGGGCAGTGTATGACAGAATAAGAAAACTGTTTTTCGTTTTTCTTATGGCAGCCGTTTTGACTGTCGGTATGATGGGGCAGGGAATGGAGACGATAAATTTCGGAAGTGTTCGGCTGAAAGATATGGCAGGAAGAGCTGTCGCCGAATATGCGCGGGAGTAGGAACACAGGTCTTTATGATTCGGTAACCGAGATTCAGATTTCGGCAGATGTTTCAGCTGATCTTTTCACTGTGCCTGCGGTTATATCGGAGCGCTCGGAAGATTTGAATACGGGAAACAGCGCGGCAGTTGTTTTACCGGTTGAAGATGCGATATCGGATGCTTTGATGGCTGAAGAAACTATATCGAACATTTTGCCTGGAGAAGAAACCGTACCGGATGCTCCGATCATTGAGACGATTCTGCCAAATGATCCGCCGATCAGCGGAGAATTGTCAGACATTCCGGTAATCGATGAAAATATATCGGATGATCCGGCTTTAGAAGAAGGCGGTGTAGGAGATAAAACAGTAATAGGCGGCGGATTTGTTACAGACGCGTCAGGAATGATTTGCGGGATTTCTGATCTGTCGGTTATTTCGGAAGACGGATATCTCATACTTCCTTCAGAAGGATGTAGGGGAATTGCGGCAGGAGCATTCGCTTCCTGTAAAGATATTATTTCAGAAATCTATATTCCTGCTAATATATCAGAGATTGAAGAACGTGCGTTTACAGATTTGACTTCACTTGGATGGATTGAAATGGAGACCTCCGCAGGATATTATACAGAGGACGGAGTTTTATTTTCAAAAGACGGAACGTGTCTTTTGGCATTTCCTCCGGCAAGAACGGGAAATTATAAAGTTCCTTCACATGTGACAGAAATTGCGGACGGAGCGTTTGACCGGGCGGGAATTTCCGTCTTGGATGCTTCTGATTGTTCCGTTTTAGAAATCAGGAGTTTGCCGTCTTATATTGAACTGAGACGGTGAAAAGAAAGTATACAGCGTCTTGAACATTTTTTGCAGTTGTTTTATAATGTTGCCTGTAAGTTTTATACAGAAGACGGTTCTGTGACAGAAAAATGAAACGGCCAGAGCCGGGACACTGCACAGAGCAGGAAAATAGAAGAAATAGAAGTGGAGAAAAAACATGGAAAATAAAGTAAGAACAAGATTTGCGCCCAGTCCGACCGGAAGAATGCATGTGGGGAATTTAAGAACAGCGCTTTATGCATATTTAATTGCAAAGCATGAAGGCGGAGATTTTATTTTAAGAGTAGAAGATACAGACCAGGAGCGTTTTGTTGAAGGCGCGCTTGATATCATATACAGAACAATGGAAAAAACAGGACTTCTTCATGATGAAGGACCTGATAAAGACGGAGGATTCGGTCCGTACGTTCAAAGTGAAAGACAGGCATCCGGACTTTATCTGGATTATGCGAAACAGCTTGTAGAACAGGGAGACGCTTATTACTGCTTCTGTGATAAAGAGCGTCTTGAAAGTCTGAAAACATCGGTTTCTGACGACGGAACAGATATTGTTGTTTATGACAAGCATTGTCTCGGCCTTAGTAAAGAAGAAGTGGAGAAAAACCTTGCGGAAGGAAAACCATGGGTGATCCGTCTGAATGTTCCGAATGAGGGAGAGACAACATTCCATGACGAGATTTACGGGAATATTACAGTGCCGAACAATGAGTTGGACGATATGATCCTGATTAAATCCGATGGATTTCCGACATATAACTTTGCAAATGTAATAGACGATCATCTTATGGGGATCACACATGTCGTACGTGGGAATGAATATCTTTCGTCCGCGCCGAAATACAATCGTCTCTATGAGGCGTTTGGATGGGAAATTCCGGTTTATGTACACTGTCCGCTTATCACAGATGAAAACCATAAAAAATTAAGTAAAAGATGCGGTCATGCTTCTTATGAGGATTTGATCGATCAGGGATTTGTGTCTGAAGCGGTTGTGAATTATGTGGCTTTGCTTGGATGGTGTCCTTCTGACAACAGAGAGATCTTTTCTTTGGAGGAATTAGTAGAGGCGTTTGACTATCGCCATATGAGTAAATCTCCCGCTGTGTTTGATACGGTAAAATTAAAATGGATGAACGGCGAATATTTAAAGGCGATGGATTTTGACAGATTTTATGAGTTGGCAGAACCGTATTTTAAAAAAGGCAGTCACGAAAGACTATGACCTGAAGAAGATTGCGGCGCTTGTAAAAACAAGAATCGAGATCCTTCCGGATATTTGCGAACAAATTGACTTCTTTGAGGAAGTTCCGGAGTATGATAACGAATTATACAGACATAAGAAGATGAAAACGGATCCTGAGAAAGGACTCGTGCTTTTGCGGGAAGTGCTTCCGGTTCTTGAAGCGCAGGAAGCGTTTGACAATGATTCTTTGTTTGAGACACTCAAAAGTTTTGCGGGAGAGAAAGAATATAAGATCGGTTATGTTATGTGGCCGCTTCGTACTGCAGTATCAGGCAAACAGAACACACCGGGCGGAGCAACAGAACTGATGGAAGTTCTCGGAAAGGAAGAATCTCTTAAAAGAATTCGTGCAGGGATCGAGAAACTCAGCCAGACTGCAGAGGCAGAATAAACATCGGTCAAAGCGAGGAATCAGATGGGATTTAATAAGGCACAAAATGAAGCGATCATGCACGGAAAAGGACCGTGTCAGGTGTTGGCGGGACCGGGATCCGGAAAAACGCTGACGATCGTAAACAGAATTAAATATTTGATCGAAAGATATGAAGTAAGACCGGAAGAGATTCTGGTCGTTACTTTTACCCGTTTTGCGGCGGCAGAGATGAAATCCAGACTTTGCAGCCTGATGGGAAAATCAAATGTTCCGGTTACTGCCGGAACGTTTCATGGCATTTATTACGGCATTTTAAAGTGGGCATACAGGCTTGGACCGGATAATATTTTGTCAGAAGAGAAAAATATCGAATTCTTCGAAGAGTATCGGAAGATTGCGGAACAGAGGCGGCAGAGGAAGAAGATTTTCTGCATGATATTGCGGAAGAAATCGGACTTGTAAAAAATAACGGGCTGAAAATAGGACAGTTTGTTTCCAAGAAATGCAGACAGGATACATTCAGAGAATTATATGAAAAATACGAAGCTCAAAGAAAAGCTGTCAGGAAGCTGGACTTTGATGATATGCTTGTGTTGTGCAAAGACTTGTTTGTAAGCCATCCTGATGTATTGAAACAATGGCAGACAAAGTTCAAGTATATATTAGTTGATGAGTTTCAGGATATCAACAGAGTTCAATACGATGTGATTCGTATGCTGGCTCTTCCGGAAAATAATCTTTTTGTAGTCGGAGACGACGATCAGGCAATTTACGGCTTCCGCGGAGCTGATTCGGAATTTATGTTTCGATTTTCGGAAGATTACCCTCAGGCAAAAAGGATCATATTGAATATAAATTATAGGTCATCGGGAAATATTGTAAAAAACTCGATGAAGGTGATAGGACATAATGAAAAGAGGTTTCTAAAAGAGTTTCAGTCTGTAAAGGAAAACGGATTACTGCGTGCATGTGCAGGAAGTGAAAGACCCGAACGAAGAGGCGCAGTACGTTGCGGACGAGATAGAAAAACGTGCAGAACTGGGGATTTCGTATGAAGAGATGGCAGTCCTTTTCCGCATTCATACAGATGCGCGTCCGGTTGCCGAAGAATTTCTGGAACGGAAGATCCCGTTTCAGATGAAAGAGCGGCTTCCGAATCTATACGACCATTTTATCGCAAAAGATATTTGCGCCTATTTCAGGCTGGCTCTTGGAAATATAGAACGAAATGATCTTTTGCAAGTTATGAACCGCCCGAAACGATATATAGGAAGAGACAGTGTTGCATCAGGGAAACCTTCTTTTGAAGAAATGAGAAAATTTTATTGCGATAAAGAATGGATGCTGGATCGGATCGATCAATTTGAATGGGATGTAAAAATGCTTCGAAAAACAGCGCCATATGCGGGAATTAATTATATACGAAAGCGGATCGGATATGATGATTTTTTGAAAGATTATGCGTTTACGAGAAAAATCGATCGAGCGAATCTCAATGAAGTGCTGGCAGAGCTGGAGGAGGCTGCGCGCCCTTTTGCAACGATAGAAGAGTGGTTTCGTCATATAGAAGAATATACGCGTTTGCTCCGGCTAAAGTCGATGAAGAGACAGGAAGACAGAGAAGGGGTTCGTCTTATGACACTGCATTCTGCCAAAGGACTTGAGTTTGATACTGTATTTCTCGTAGAAGCAAACGAGGGGAAGATGCCATATAAGAAAGCAAAGACGGATGCTGAGACAGAGGAGGAAAGAAGGCTGTTTTATGTCGGTATGACGAGGGCAAAAGAAGTGTTGAAAGTATCTTATGTAAAAACAAAAAACGGGAAAGAGACAAGTCCTTCCCGTTTTGTAGATGAATTATTAGAATAGGGATGAGCGGATGAAAAGATCAGTCCTCAAGCTCGTCGAGATCTATATCCGCAAAATCCTGTTCTTCCATCAACTCATTAAATGCATTTGAAACACGTTCAAATTCCTGATCGTCTTCGATGTTTTCCAGATCCGGCTCTGCGTCTTCGCCATTGTCGATGAAACGATAAAGAAATACTTGTCCATCGTCATTGTCTCCGTTTTCGTCAAGCGGAAGAAGGGCGATGTATTCTCTTTCTTCGGCTTCAAAGATGGAAAGAACGGCACATTCCAGTTCTTCATCATTTTCAAGTGTCAGTGTAACTGTGATTGCTTCATTTTCATTCATATGATTTTCTCCTTATCTGCATATCGTGTGTTTTATAAGATGGTATCAGAAAGAAAGAGAAAAAGCAAGAAGCAACGTGATTGTATTGACATTCATTTGAAACAAGGTAGAATAAAATAAGAACAAAAAACCTATACGGTAAAGAGGAGACGACATGAAAAAAAGAGTGATCGAATTTATATTGCTGACGGTATTTGCCGTTCTTTTTTTATCAGGCTGCAAGAAAAATGTAGGAACACCCGAAGATAATCCGGTTGTAGAAGAAGACGAAGAGTCTGTGGAACCTGCGAAAGATTATTTGTACGGATACAGTTGTGCGGATCTCAAAGATCCGTTTTATATGGCTTTGAAAGATGCTATCGGGGTTCAGGCAGAACAAAACAAAGGGCAGTTTATTGTGCGTGATGCGGGGAATGATCCGGTGAAACAAAATGAACAGCTTATGGAGATGATTGATAAGGGAGCAGACGTTGTTTTTCTTACGGCATCTGATCCTGATGCTGTCACACCGGCTTTAGAAGCTCTGGACAAAGCGGATATTCCGGTTATCTTACTTGAAACTCAAGTGAAAGAACGCGACCTGGCGAAAGCGTTTATCAGTTCGGACAATTATAATGCAGGAAAAGTGTGCGGAGAAGATTTGAAAGAGAAGATGCCTGACGGAGGAAAGCTCGTCATTGTGGAGGATAAGGCAGACCAAAACTTAAGCGAAGGAATTTCAGGATTTGAAGAAAAGATCAAAAACGGAGGATTTGAAGTTGTTAAGCGTGTTGACGGCGCTCAGACAGATGGGATGACAAAAGAATTGAATGAAATTTTGTCATCAGGTACAAAGGTTGAAGTTATTATGTGTGCAGATGATCAGATGGCTGAAGCGGTTCGCGCGACTGTGAAAGAGAGTGGAAAAAACGATATTCTCATCTATAGTATCGGCGGTTCTCCGGCGGCAAAGGCAGCGCTTTTGGCTCAGGAAGGAGCGATGGCGGGAATTGGAGCACGCTCTCCGATTATTGAAGGAAAAATTGCCGTAAAGACCGCAGATGCAATTTTAGATGACGGTTCCTATGAAGAAGAGGTTTTGATCGAAACATTTTTTATAAATAAAGAGAATGTAGAGATATACGGAACAGATGGCTGGCAGTAAGAAAGGAAACGGAATATGAGAAAAACAGAAGGAAGTCCGCTTCCGTTCGGAGCGGCTGCAAAAGAAAGAAAAGTGAATTTTTCTGTGCAGGTTCCGATGGGAAAAACGTGTGAACTTCTGCTTTACAGAGAAGGAAACACAAAGCCGGAAGTCTGCTTTGACATGCCGGAGGAAGAAGGCATAGGAGAGGTACGTTTCCTAAGTGTAGAAGAAATTGATCCTGAAAAATACGAATATAACTTTTTGATCGATGGAAAGGTATGTACAGATCCATACGCAAAAGAAATTGCAGGAAGGGAAGTATTTGGAAAACGGCAGAACGATGATAAACATGGCGTACGGGCGAAAATACAAGTTTCAGATTATGATTGGGGCGAAGATCGCCCGATTCGGCATCCATGGAATGAAGTAGTTTCATACAGTATCCATGTGAGGGGCTTTACAAAGCACAGTTCCTCAAAAGTGCTGCATAGAGGAACGTATCAAGGGGTGATCGAAAAGATTCCTTATCTGAAAGAACTTGGGGTGAACCAGATCCAGTGCATGCCGATTTATGAGTTTGATGAGTGTGCAAAAACAAAGATTAATTATTGGGGATATGGTCCGGCGTTTTATTTTGCGCCGAAGGAGGCATATTCTTCGGACGGATGTGCTGTGCGCGAGTTGAAAGATATGGTAAAAGCATGTCACAAGGCAGACATAGAGGTTGTTTTGGAAATGCCGTTTGCTGCGGGAATTTCCGAGCAAGAAGCGGCGGAGTGTCTGCGCTTTTACATGATGGAGTATCATGTGGACGGGTTTGTGGTCAATCCTTATATCGTTTCATGGGAACTTTTAAATAAAGATCCTTTTTTGAAAGGTATTCGTTTGATGCGCAAAGATGACGGGTTTCAAAATGTGATGCGCCGTTTTTTAAAAGGCGATGAGAATATGGTTAATGATGTGATCTCATCACTTGGTCACAATAGCGCTTCGGACGGAAAATGTAACTATATTACAGCGCAGACCGGTTTTACATTGAGAGACCTTGTATCATATGACTGCAAACATAACGAAGAAAATGGAGAAAATAATACAGACGGTCCTGACTATAATTATAGTTGGAATTGCGGCGCAGAGGGACAGAGCCGTAAAAGAAGTGTTGTGAATCTGCGGAAAAGTCAGATCAGAAATGCGTTTCTTTTGTTGTTGTTGGCGCAGGGAACACCGTGTCTTTTGTCGGGAGATGAATTTTACAATACGCAGAAAGGAAATAATAACGTTTATTGTCAGGATAATGCAACGGGGTGGCTTGACTGGAGCAGGCTTAAGTCTGACAGAGGATTGTTTGATTACGTAAAAGCGTTGATTACATTTCGGAAAAATCATCCGTGTTTGTGTCAGAAAGAACCGTTAAAAGGAATGGATCGTACGGCATGTGGAATGCCGGATGTCTCTTATCACGGAGAAAATGCATGGCAGGTAAAAAACGAAGTGTCAAGCCGCCAGTTGGGCGTTATGTATTCAGGAGCAGGCGTTGGAGACTGTGATTGCTTTGTCGCTTATAATATGCACTGGCTTCCTCATAGTTATGCGCTTCCATCTCCGGGAAAAGGAAAATGCTGGCATTTGGCGTTGGATACGGACAGAGGCGTTCTGTCAAAGAGTATAAAATTGGAAGATCAGAAACGTATCGAGATCAGAGAGCGGAGTATTGCAGTTCTTATAAGCTGCGAGGAAGATAAAACAGAGTTACGGAATACAAATTTTCACTCCAAAGGTAAGACCGCGGAGAAGAAATCTGTTTCGGAAACAGAAAAAACAGATATAGTAACGTCTGATGCCGAAAAAGAAAAGAAATGCAGACAGGAGTAAAGAATATGAAAGCGATCAAACATTTTCAAACGATCACAAAACATAAAATTCTCGTTATGCAGGAATGTTTTCGCGTAGGTTTGTATCGGCAGGGACTTCTTCATGATTTGTCTAAATATGGATGGACGGAATTTCGAGTCGGATGCAGGTATTATCAGGGAACAAGAAGTCCGAATAATGCAGAACGGGAAGACAAAGGGTATTCTTCTGCATGGCTTCATCACAAAGGAAGAAATAAGCATCATTATGAATACTGGCTTGATTATGATTCTCACGGAGAAGGGAAACTGGTAGGAATGAAGATGCCGGTCAGATACGTCGTAGAGATGTTTATGGATCGGATCGCGGCATGTAAAGTATATAAAGGAGCAGCATACAAAGACAGCGATCCACTGATATATTATAACAGTGGAAAAGCGGGAGATATGATGCATAAAGATACGAGGAAACTTTTGGAAAAACTTTTGCATATGCTTGCGGAACAAGGGGAAGAGACAGTGTTTTGCTATGTTCGCCGGGAAATATTGAAAAAGAAATGAAAGATATAAAAATAAGCCGTTAAAAAACGGCTTATTTAATATTTATCAGACCGGATAATTCAGTTGTTCTTCCCGAATATCCGTCAATACTTCTTCAAGAAATTTTCGGGCAAGGAAGTTTGCCATCGGAAGATTCATATCAAGATAATTTCCGCAGTCTTTGGCAGATGCTCCAGGGACTTCTCCCTTAAAAGACGCGATAAAAGAAAACATTTCTTTCATAAGAGGTAAGATCTCAGAAGAAGTCAGATCATCTGCAAGAAGAAGATAGAAACCGGTTCTGCATCCCATAGGACCAAAGTAGATCACCTGATCTTTATATACTTCATGGTTGCGGAGAAATGTGGCGCCCAGATGTTCGATTGTGTGGATTTCGGCAGTATTCATGACAGGTTCATCATTCGGGCTTGTCATTCGGATGTCAAATGTCGTGATGATATGACCGTTGACAGAGTCTTTTCTTGATACATAGATTCCGGGAATGAGGCGGATGTGATCGATCGTAAAACTTGTGATTTTATTCATATTGATGTTCCTTTCTTATGTTTGTTGAGCCATACGCCCTGATTTTTTAATCTTTTATGTAAGTGTTATGATGCAACATCGTTATTATAGACATGACCGTGAAAAAAGACAAGAGAGAAAGTTGATAAAAGAAGGCGGAAAAGGGTAAGGGATCGGAAAAAAGATCTATTGATCATAGTGGGAAAATGTGAAAAATAATAAAAAATCTGCAATATACAAAAAGCGGATAAGAAAAAGAGAAGGAGAGAAAAGAAATGCTGCTTTATATTGTTCGTCATGGGGAAACAGATTGGAATAAGGCGGGAAAAGTTCAGGGACGTACGGATATTCCGTTGAATGAAAGGGGCAGGTATCTTGCGGAAGCGACTGCAGAAGGGATGAAGGACGTCCGCATCGATTTTTGTTATACAAGCCCTTTGATCCGGGCGAAAGAGACGGCGCAGATCATACTTGGGGAAAGAGAAATTCCTCTGGTTGAAGAAAAACGCATTGAGGAGATTTGTTTCGGAAAGTGTGAAGGAATGAAGTTCCGTGGGGAAATCACAGATCCGGGGAGCGAAGCGTTTCAGCGCTTTTTTACAGATACGGAAAACTATGTTCCTTCTGAAGGAGCAGAGTCGATCAGTGAATTATATGAAAGAACAGGCTGCTTTTTGTCGGAAATTGCAGATCGGGAGGATTTGAAAGACAGTCATATTTTGATTTCAACCCATGGAGCGGCCATGACAGCTTTGTTGAACCGGATAAAAGGAAATATGCAGATAAAAGATTTTTGGAAATATAAAGTGCCGAAAAACTGTGCTGTTTCCGTAGTGGAAATAAAAGGAAAGGATATCATAATTAAAGAGGAAGGTCTCATATACTATTAAAGTTTACAAATAAAGTATGCTTTTGAAGGAGTTTTTTCAGAAATTTACTTTATATTTTTGCAAATGATGTTACAATAGAAGAAAAGTGAAAAGGGATGGTGGACTTATGAAGCTTACATTTGTCGGGGCAGCTCATGAAGTTACGGGAAGCTGTCATTTTCTTCAAGCGGCAGGAAAAAATATCTTGATAGACTGCGGAATGGAACAAGGACCGGATCTGTATGAAAATCCGGGACTTCCGATTCCGGAAAATGAGATTGACTATGTATTTTTGACTCATGCACATATCGATCATTCGGGAATGCTGCCGAAATTGGCAAAAAACGGATTTAAAGGTCAGATTTTCACAACATTTGCAACTGCCGATCTATGTAATATCATGCTTCGTGACAGCGCTCATATTCAGGAGTTTGAGGCAGAATGGCGAAACAGGAAAGGCAGAAGGGCAGGAAAACCGGAATTTGAGCCCGTGTATGTGATGCAGGATGCGTTGGATGCGATTGAACTGCTCGTGCCGTGCGGGTATGGGGAAAGGATCACGATCTGCGATGGGATACAGATTCGTTTTACCGATGTCGGACATCTGCTTGGATCGGCCAGTATCGAAGTCTGGGCAACAGAAGGTGATGTGACGAAGAAGATCGTCTTTTCGGGGGATATCGGAAATGTAGATCAGCCGATCATAAAAGATCCAAGCTACACAGATTCGGCAGATTATATCGTAGTGGAGTCTACTTACGGAAACCGGATACATACTGCCGAGAAACCGGATTATCTGGGAGAGTTTACCCGCATTATCAAGGAGACATTTGACAGAGGAGGTAATGTTGTCATTCCTTCCTTTGCAGTCGGAAGGACACAGGAGATGCTTTATTTTATCCGTGAGATCAAAGAAAAGCATCTGCTTCCGGAATACGAAGATTTTGACGTGTACCTGGATAGTCCGTTGGCGATCGAAGCGACGAAAGTATTTACAATGAATATGCGGGATTGTTTTGATAAAGAGGCAATGGAGCTTGTCAATGCCGGAATAAATCCTCTTGTATTTCCCGGGCTTCACATATCGACAACGAGCGATGATTCCAAGATGATCAATTTTATCGAGAAACCGAAAGTGATTATATCCGCATCGGGAATGTGCGATGCAGGTCGTATCCGTCATCATTTGAAGCATAATCTTTGGCGTCCGGAATGTACGATCCTGTTTGTGGGATATCAGGCAAACGGAACTCTCGGACGAAGTCTGATTGAAGGAGAAAAGAATGTAAAACTGTTTGGAGAGCCGATTGAAGTTCATGCGCATATCGAAAGCTTACACGGGGTAAGCGGTCATGCGGATATGAACGGGCTGCTTTCATGGATTGGGGCGTTTGTCAGTCCGATTGAGAGAGTGTTTGTCGTACATGGAGAAGATACGGTGACAGAAGAGTTTGCACATACGGTAGAGGAAAAGTTCGGGTATTCTGCATGGGCGCCTTACCCTTGCTGTGAAGCGGACCTTTTGAAGAATGAGATCGTGAACGAAGGAGTGCGCGTTCCGGTCAAAGCAAAGAAAGCGGCACGGCGGAAATCAGACTCTGCTTTTGAACGGCTTGTGGCAGCAGGCAGACGTCTGCTTGATATTATTTACAAAAATGAAGGACTTTCTAATAAAGATAAGGCAAAATTTGAAACACAGATCAATAATCTTTCCGATAAATGGGAAGACTAAATGGTCTGCGTGACGGGAAATACAAAAAAAGATGATTTTGTCAAGGACTAAAAGTTTATAAAAATTTGCGGGAATCGGAATATCTTTCTTATTGAATGAGAATTCTTCTAAGTAGAAACTACTTGGGAGGATTGTTGTGATGACAGTAAATAAGGTAGAACTTTGCGGGGTAAATACAGCGAAGCTTCCGCTTCTTAAAGAAGAGGAAAAAGAAGAACTTTTTGAGCGGATAAAAGCAGGGGATGAAGAAGCCCGGGAAAAGTATATTAAAGGGAATCTGCGGCTTGTTCTAAGTGTGATCAAACGTTTTGAAAACAGCAGTGAAAATGCGGATGATCTGTTCCAGATAGGATGTGTCGGACTGATGAAAGCAGTAGATCATTTTGATCCGGGGCGCATGGTGAAATTTTCCACATATGCAGTACCTATGATCATAGGGGAGATCAGACGATATTTGCGGGATAACAGTCCGATCCGTGTGAGCAGATCATTGCGCGATACAGCTTATAAGGCAATTTATGCAAAAGAAGGTTATATAAAGCGGCATATGAAAGAGCCGACCGTTCAGGAAATCGCAGAAGAGATTGGGATTGCCAAGGAAGAGATCGTCTATGCGCTTGATGCGATTCAGATGCCGATGAGTCTGCATGAGCCTGTGTACAGCGACGGACAAGATGCTCTGTTTGTGATGGATCAGGTGAGTGATAAAAAGAATAAAGAAGAAAACTGGATCGAGGAACTTTCTTTAGAGGCCGCGATGGAACGACTGAACGAAAGAGAGCGATATATTATCACACTTCGTTTTTTTGAAGGAAAGACGCAGATGGAAGTTGCAGAGCAGATCAATATTTCGCAGGCTCAGGTAAGCCGTCTGGAGAAGAATGCTTTAAAAATAATGCGCAAGTATCTTTTAGGAAAATAAGAGTGCGAAAAAACAATACGTCAGGAGAAAGAACAGATTGTTTAAAAGTATCTTGTCAGATAAAGTGACTGATGGTAATATAAATCTGACCAAAGACAAGAGAGGATGAAAAACGGTGTACAAAGCATGTATATTTGACTTAGACGGAACGTTGACCGATACGTTGGAGTCTTTGACATTTTCGGTGAATGAGACATTAAAGGAAGTAGCGCTTCCGGCGATCACAGAGGAACAGTGCAGAACATTTGTCGGAAACGGAGCAAAGGTACTGATTGAACAATCATTGAAAGCGGCAGGAGATACAAAGCTTCTTTTGTTCGAGAAAGCCTTTGAGGCATATGGACGTATTTTTGACAGGAACTGTACCTATCATGTAAAACCTTATCCGGGGATAAGAGAGATGCTCTTAAAGCTGAAAGATCAAAACATGAAATTAGGAGTGTTGTCGAACAAACCGGATCGTCAGGCAGTTCATGTTGTGGAAGAAATATTCGGGAAAGAGACGTTTGACCTTGTGTGGGGGCAGAGAGAAGGTGTACCGAGAAAACCGGATCCTTCGGCATTGTTTGCGATGGCAGAGTCATTAGGGGTGTCTTCGGAAGAGGTATTGTATATCGGAGATTCAGAGGTCGACGCTGCGACGGGAAATGCGGCGGATATGGATACGGTTCTTGTAGAATGGGGATTTCGATCACGAGAAGAACTGGAAAAGGCAGATGCATACAGAATTGTGGCAGCGGCAGATGAAATTCTTGACATTATCAGGTAAAGGGGAAAAAGACAGATGAATGAGTACAGTGAAGAGTGTCTGAACACATTTTTGAAAGAACAGAAAAAATTATTTGATGAGCCTGTGGCAGAAAACATGGAAGAAGCAGAAGCGTTTCTTGCAGACTGTATGGCTGTCGTAGTCGATTCTATTGACGAGGTGAGAGAATACTTTGAAGAAGAGGGAGTAGATGTGGACGGAATGTCCGCAGAAGATCTTGAGGAAGCTTCGGAAGTGTTCGCTTTGCCGGACGGAACGTATTTGATCGTTGAAGGATAATACCGGTGAAAGCAAATGTATGAATAATATTTGTCAAGTATTGTTGTATGAATATAAGGCAGCAAAGAGAAAAGGCCGCAGTTATTTTACTGCGGCTTTTTCGACGGCTTCGGAAACGGCGTCCAATATAAGTTGCGACGTATATGGCGTATCTTCGGACAGAGTGATTGAATCAGGTGACTGTGTTTCATAGATTTGTTCGGCAATTTCTTCGATGGCAGGCTGGATGAGTGGGAACATAGTCGTTACTGTTTCATCAAGATTGGAAAAACGGATTGAATTGATCTTGTAAGCGTCTACGGAAACTTCTACTTCCAGGTTCGTATTATTTAGTGTGAGAGTGGAAGTATATGTTCCGGGCGTGTACTGTTTTCGTTTTTTACGGCGCTGTCTTTTTTGCCTGTTCCGAACATAAAAATAAGCAGGACGATGACAAGGAGCGCAAGTGCCGCAAAAATGGCGGTATAAATAATTTCTTTCATGTGAAGAACAACGATTTTTGTTCTGGAACTCATAGAGTTACCTCCCGATTATCCGGCTGCCGTTTTACGGCGATCCGCTTTTTTTATAAGTGTATGTTTGGAAAAGGAAAAATATGCATGTTATCTGCGTGACAAAGGAAGAGAGATATTGTAAAATATTTGTGCTGTATAGGAGGTAGAAGATATGTTTATTATCGCGGGACTTGGAAATCCGACAAAACAATATGAAGGAACGAGACATAATGTCGGATTTGAAGTAATAGACAGGATTTCAGAGAAATATAATATAGATGTGGATGCAAAAAAACACAGAGCGCTGATCGGAAAGGGAATCATTCAGGGGCAGAAAGTTATTTTGGCTAAGCCCCAGACTTATATGAATTTAAGTGGCGAAAGCGTACGCAGTTTGCTTGATTATTATAAGGTGGATGAAGAACATGAACTGATCGTTATTTATGACGATATCAGCTTAGACGTAGGACAACTTAGAATCAGAGCGAAAGGAAGCGCAGGAGGACATAACGGGATGAAAAATATTATTGCTCATCTTGGAAGCCAAGTATTTCCCCGTATTAAAGTAGGAGTCGGAGAGAAGCCGGCGAAATACGATTTGGCGGATTATGTGCTCGGACATTTTTCAAAGGGGGAAGCGAAGTTGATGGATGAAGGGTATGACCATGCGGTTCATGCCGTGGAATTGATCGTTTCAGGTCAGATCAATGAGGCGATGAATGAATATAACCGGAAAAAGAAAGAGGAAAAATAAATTATGAAAGCGTTGCTTGCTCCCCTTGCGGAACTGGCGGATTATGAAGAAATCCGGAAAAACAGAACAAAAGAAAACGGAATGATACAGATCTCGGGTTGTGTAAATACTCAGAAGATACATTTGCTTAGTGGAATCGGATCGGGATGCGGGTATAAACTTGTTGTTTTTTCAAATGAGGAAAAGGCAAAGAAGGCATACGAAGAGTATTTACTGTTTGGAGAAGAGACGTATTTGTATCCTGCAAGAGATTTGCTTTTTTATTATGCGGATATTAAAGGGAAGACACTTACAAATCGAAGAATGGAAGTGTTAAGAGCGATTGCAGAAAAGAAAAAGAAGAGCCGGTCACTGTGATTACGACGATGGATGCTTTTTTGGACGGGATCATTTCCCCGGATGAAATTCAAAAAAACAGAATTCATATTACAGGAGAAGATACGGTTGATCTTACGAAACTTGAACAAGATCTGACGGCTCTTGGATATGAGAGAGAAAGCCAAATAGAAGCGCCGGGTCAGTTTGCGGTCAGAGGGGGAATTATCGATGTTTTTCCTCTTGCGGAAGAGATGCCGGTGCGGATTGAGCTTTGGGGTGATGAGATCGATTCTATCCGTATGTTTGATGCTAAGAGCCAGAGGTCGATAGAAAATATTTCGGAGATCACAATTTATCCGGCTTCGGAAAATTGTTTTGGAAACAATGGTTTGGTATCCTTTTTGAAATATTTTCCGGAAAATGAAACACTATTATTTTATGATGAACCGCACAGACTGCAGGAGACGGCGGAAACAGTAGAGGCGGAATATACGGAAAGTTTGAAAAACCGGGCTGATGCAGGTATGAAAGAAGAAGGCGAAGAAGAGTTGAGAGTCTTTCAGACAAAAGATATCATCAGTGAGATGAATCGTTACAGCGGGATCGGTTTGACAACGCTCGAATCAAAATGCGGTTTATTTAAAGTAAGATCGGTTTATACGGTGCAGGCAAAAGGGGTAAATCCTTATAATAACAGTTTTGAGCTTTTGACACGTGATTTAAAGCGGTTAAAACGAACGGGTACAGAGTTGTCCTTTTATCGGGTTCGAGAACGAGAGCAAAACGTCTGGCGGAAGATTTAAGAGACTATGATTTGAGCAGTTTTTACAGTGAAGATATGCAGAGGGAAGTAAAACCGGGCGAGATCATGGCAGCGTACGGCTATGCGTCAGAAGGGTATGAGTATCCGATGCTTAAAC
>ENA-OQKD01000200-OQKD01000200.1-human-gut-metagenome-genome-assembly--contig:-NODE-200-length-16754-cov-3.754556_pt1 | contig 16754 bp, 18 predicted proteins | sample MGYA00242775_ERZ504792 | MGnify/ENA primary metagenome ERZ504792 (study PRJEB26092, sample SAMD00036401) | human gut metagenome | host: Homo sapiens | study: EMG produced TPA metagenomics assembly of...
AAGCTTACGGAAGCGCATATATTGCGATGAACAGTAAATCTATCGGAGCAGATCTGGTATACGCATGGCCGACAGCTGAGATCGGAATGATGGATGCTTCTATGGCAGCAAAGATCATGTATGCAGATGCAAACGCAGAGACATTGAAAGAAAAGGCAGCAGAATACAAAGAGCTGCAGTCCAGCCCGGTTTCCGCGGCAAGAAGAGGATATGTGGATGCAATCATTGATGCAGCCGATACAAGAAAATATGTGATCGGAGCATTTGAGATGCTGTTCACAAAGAGAGAGGATCGTCCGGCAAAAAAACACGGTACGGTTTAGTGAGGTGAGGCAAAGTGAAGAAAAAATTAAGTTTAATCGTACTTGCCTGTGCTCTTACCTTAGGTGTTTCAGGATGCGGCAGCGAGGCAGATACGACAACAAGTAATGAAAAAGAGTCCATGGTGGCTTATTCAGAGGCGATTGTCAGCAGCTTCAGTCAGACACCGGATGAAGTTTTTGACCAGTATGAAGAGATGTCCGAACTGCAGCTGGATCTGATGCTTCTGAATACAGGACTTCCTGTAGATTCTGAGAATTTCCTTTCCATGATTGAAGCCTGGAAAGCGGGAGAGGCAGAATGCGGAGCATTCAAAAGCTATGGAGAATTCGAGACAGAGATGACAAGCTCCGGAATCGTAGTTTCTACAGAAGCAGAGTATGAGAATAAGACTGCAGACATTGAATTTACATTCGATGAAGAACAGCAGATGGACAGCTTGACGATCAATGCACATTATTCTACTGCGGAGATTCTGAAAAAAAGCGGGACTGAACACTATTCTTGGAATGGGAACTGTATTCCTTGTTTTAATCTTTATTTCATTCATTATTTCTCTGTTCAGATTTATTCCGGAACTTGAGAAGAAATTTAAGAACAAAAAAACTGCAGAACCGGCAAAAGCACCGGCTCCGGCTCCTGTACCAGTTGCAGAACCGGCAGCAGAAGAAGCTTCAGATGATGCAGAGCTTGTAGCAGTGATCTCAGCAGCGATCGCAGCGGCAGAAGGAACTTCTGCAGACGGATTTGTAGTTCGCTCGATCAAGAGAAGAAAATCGAATAAATGGAACAAATGGAATTAATCAGGAGGATTTTAAAATGAAAAATTATACAATTACTGTAAATGGAAATGTATATGATGTGACAGTAGAAGAAAAGGGAGCAGGTACTGCACCGGTTGCAGCGGCAGCACCAGTTGCAGCTCCAAAGGCAGCACCGGCAGCGGCTCCGAAAGCAGCAGCACCGGCAGGAGCAGGAAGTATCCAGGTAAAAGCGGGAGCAGCTGGAAAAGTATTCAGTATTGACGCAAGCGTAGGACAGGCTGTAAAAGCAGGAGATGCCATTGTAACAGTAGAAGCTATGAAAATGGAAATCCCTGTAGTAGCTCCGGAAGATGGTACAGTTGCTAGCATTGATGTGGCAGTAGGCGACGCAGTAGAGTCAGGAGCAGTATTAGCCACATTAAACTAGGAGGTTTTGACAAATGGAATATATTTCAAATACGCTGGGCAACCTGGTAGAGCAGACTGCGTTTATGAATCTGACATTCGGAAATCTGATTATGATCGCAGTTGCATGCTTTTTCCTTTATCTGGCGATTAGACACGGCTTTGAACCGCTGCTGTTAGTTCCGATTGCATTTGGTATGCTTCTGGTTAACATTTATCCGGACATCATGCTTCATGCAGAAGATTCAGCAAACGGAACAGGCGGACTTTTGTATTATTTCTATGTTCTGGATGAGTGGTCAATCCTGCCGTCTCTGATATTCCTTGGTGTCGGTGCGATGACAGACTTTGGACCACTGATCGCAAACCCGAAGAGTTTCCTTCTGGGTGCGGCAGCACAGTTTGGTATTTTCGCCGCATACCTTGGAGCAATGGCAATGGGATTCTCTGACAAAGCGGCTGCAGCGATTTCTATCATCGGTGGTGCTGACGGCCCGACTTCTATTTTCCTCGCAGGAAAATTACAGCAGACAGCAATCTTAGGACCGATCGCGGTAGCGGCATATTCTTATATGTCACTGGTTCCGATCATTCAGCCGCCGATTATGAAGCTTCTTACAACAGAAGAAGAGCGTAAGATCAAGATGGAGCAGTTAAGACCGGTTTCCAAACTGGAGAGAATCCTCTTCCCGATCATCGTTACGATCGTAGTATGTACGATTCTTCCTACAACAGCTCCTCTGGTAGGTATGCTGATGCTTGGTAACCTGTTTAAAGAATCAGGTGTTGTAAGACAGCTGACAGAGACAGCATCCAATGCTTTGATGTATATCGTAGTAATCCTGCTTGGTACATCTGTAGGTGCTACAACAAGTGCAGAAGCATTCCTGAACATGGATACACTGAAAATCGTTGCACTGGGACTGATTGCGTTTGCATTCGGTACAGCAGCCGGAGTATTGTTCGGTAAACTGATGTGCTGGGCAACAAAGGGCAAGGTAAATCCTCTGATCGGTTCTGCGGGTGTGTCTGCGGTTCCTATGGCAGCTCGTGTTTCTCAGAAAGTCGGAGCAGAAGCAGATCCTACAAACTTCCTGCTGATGCATGCGATGGGACCGAACGTTGCCGGAGTTATCGGTACTGCGGTAGCAGCCGGAACATTTATGGCGATCTTTGGTGTGAAATAATAATGGAGGACAGTAAAAATGGCAGAAATTGCAAAAAAACCAATTAAAATTACAGAAACAATTCTGCGTGATGCGCATCAGTCTCTGATTGCGACAAGAATGACAACAGAGCAGATGATGCCGATCGTGGATAAAATGGATAAAGTCGGATATCATGCAGTAGAGTGCTGGGGAGGAGCTACATTTGATGCATCACTCCGTTTCCTGCACGAAGATCCATGGGAGAGACTTCGTAAATTCCGTGACGGATTCAAGAACACAAAACTGCAGATGTTATTCCGCGGACAGAACATTCTGGGATACCGTCCATACGCAGATGACGTGGTAGAGTATTTCGTACAGAAATCTGCTGCAAACGGAATTGACATCATTCGTATCTTTGACTGTATGAATGATATGAGAAATCTGCAGACAGCAGTTACAGCAGCGAATAAAGAAAACGCCCATGCACAGGTTGCAATGTCCTATACATTGGGTGATGCATATACTCTGGAATATTGGGTAGATCTCGCAAAAAGAATTGAAGACATGGGAGCAAATTCTATCTGTGTAAAAGATATGGCAGGTCTTCTTTGCCCATATCAGGCAACAGAACTTGTAACAGCATTAAAAGAAGCAGTTGAGATTCCGATCGAGATGCATACACATTATACATCAGGAGTTGCTTCTATGACATACCTGAAATCTGTAGAGGCTGGTGCTGACATTATTGATACAGCAATGTCACCATTTGCACTTGGAACTTCTCAGCCGGCAACAGAAGTAATGGTAGAGACATTCAAGGGGACTCCATATGATACAGGACTGGACCAGAATCTGCTTGCAGAGATCGCTGATTACTTCAGACCGATCAGAGATGAAGCACTTGAGTCCGGACTGCTCAATCCGAAGAATCTTGGCGTGAATATCAAGACACTTCTGTACCAGGTACCGGGAGGAATGCTTTCTAATCTGACATCTCAGTTAAAAGAACAGGGAGCGGAAGAAAAATTCTATGAAGTGCTTGAGGAAGTACCACGCGTGCGTAAAGATCTTGGAGAGCCGCCGCTTGTTACACCTTCTTCTCAGATTGTTGGTACTCAGGCGGTATTCAACGTGCTGATGGGAGAACGTTACAAGATAGGCAACAAAAGAGACAAAGGATGTACTGTCTGGAAAATATGGAGCAACAGCAAAACCGTTCAATCCGGAAGTACAGAAAAAAGTAATCGGAGAAGATGCAGAAGTGATTACATGCCGCCCGGCCGATCTGATTCCGAACGAGCTGGATACACTCCGCAAAGAGTGCGCACAGTACAGCCAGCAGGATGAGGATGTGCTGACATATGCATTGTTCCCACAGGTTGCAACAGACTTCTTCAAATACAGAGATGCTCAGCAGACAAAAGTAGATGCAAAAGTAGCAGATACAGAAGACGGAGCATATCCGGTATAATAAAATGAAAGAAAAGGATTGGAAGATGAAAGTTTTCCGGTCCTTTTTTGTTGTCCGGAAAAGAAATAAAAATTCAATTCCTTGTGCAGAATCTGTTTTAGTGATATAATTACCCGTGGCAAAGGAGGACGATTTTATGTGTATCAAAGATAGAATAGAACGATTACGTCAGAAAATGGAAGAACACCATATTTCTGTTTATATGATTCCGACAGCAGATTATCACCAGAGTGAATATGTAGGTGAACACTTTAAATCCAGAGCATTTATCACAGGATTTACAGGCTCTGCAGGGACTGCTGTCATCACAAAAGAAGAAAGCTGTCTCTGGACGGACGGAAGATATTTCCTTCAGGCAGAAAGCCAGCTTCAGGGAAGCGGGATCCGTCTGCAGAAGATGGGAGAACCGGGAGTGCCGACGATCGCAGAATATATTGAATCTGTACTGGGAGAATCTGAAAATATCGGATTTGACGGAAGAACCATCGGGATTACAGAAGGAGAACAGTACGAAGAGATCGCGAAAGAGAAGCACGGACAGGTGTACTATGGCTGTGATCTGATTGATGAGATCTGGGAAGAGAGACCGGCGCTGTCTGAAAAACCGGCATTTTATCTGGAAGAGACCTATACAGGAGAATCTACGGCATCGAAACTGAAACGAGTCAGAGAGAGAATGGAGAAAGAAAATACAGGCTATCATCTTCTGACCAGCCTGGATGATATTGACTGGCTGCTGAATGTGCGCGGACAGGATGTGGAGTATTTTCCGCTTCTGCTTTCTTATGCGCTGATCACCATGGATTCTGTGGAATTATATGCAGATGAAAGAAAGTTTGATGAGAATATCTTAAAGCATTTTGAGGAGTGCCAGGTACATCTGCATCCATACAATGCAATCTATGAAGATGTAAAATCTCTTCCGGAGGGGGCTTCAATTCTTCTGGATCCACAGAGAGTGAATTATGCATTGTATCGCAACATTCCGAAAGCTGTCCGTATTGTAAAGGAAGAAAATCCGGAAGTGCTGATGAAGTGCGTGAAAAATGCAGCTGAGATCGAGAATATCAGAAGAGGTCACATCAAAGACGGCGTGGCGCATACAAAATTTATGTACTGGCTGAAGAAGCATGCTGGCAAAGAGACGATTACAGAGCTGAGCGCATCTGAGAAGCTGGAGAACTTCAGAAAAGAGCAGGAAGGATATCTCTGGCCGAGCTTTGATCCGATCTGTGCCTATGGACAGCATGCGGCGATCGTGCATTATTCTTCTACACCGGAGACGAATGTGGAATTGAAAGAAGGCGGACTGTTTTTGACAGATACCGGCGGAAATTATTATGATGGATCCACAGATATCACACGTACGGTGGCGATCGGTGAGGTTGACGAAAAACAGAAAGAAGAGTTTACAATGGTAGCCTGCAGTATGCTGCGTCTTGCTGACGCAAAGTTTCTTGCCGGATGCAGCGGCATGGTTCTGGATTATGCAGCCAGAGAACCATTCTGGCGCAGAAACTTAAACTATAATCATGGAACCGGACATGGCGTGGGATATCTTGGAAATATTCACGAGGCGCCGATCGGATTCCGCTGGAAGGCAACAAGGGATGCCATGTGCGAGATTGAGCCGGGAATGGTGATCACAAACGAGCCGGGAATTTATATAGAAGGTTCCCATGGAATCCGCATTGAAAATGAGCTGCTTGTGCGTGCAGGAGAAAAGAACGAATATGGACAGTTTTTGTATTTTGAGCCGCTTACCTTTGTTCCGATTGATCTGGATGCGCTGCGTCCGGAATTGATGACAGAGGAAGAAAAGCAGCTGCTCAATGCATATCATCAGAGCGTATATGAGAAGATCAGTCCATATCTGGAAGCAGAAGAGAAAGAATGGCTGAAGGAATACACCCGTCCTGTAAAATAGCAGAATGAAAAACAAAGAGGAAGAAGAGGAAATGAAGTGTGAGTGAAAATAGTACAAACGAATTATTGATCCGCATGGAAGAAAAATACAAAAAAACTGAGCAAAGGCCAGAAACGGCTTGCGGATTATGTGACGGAAACTATGATAAGGCTGTATTTCTGACAGCAGCTCGTCTCGGAGAGTGGTAGGAGTCAGTGAATCCACAGTTGTACGTTTTGCCACACAGCTTAGGATACAAGGATATCCCGGTTTCCAGAAAGCACTGGAAGAACTGGTGCGCAACAAATTGAATTCCATTCAGAGGATGGAGGTTACCTATGGGCGGATCAGTCAGTCGGAGATCCTGGAGACAGTGCTGCAGTCTGATATCGAAAAAATCAAGCTGACACTGACAGGGATCGATCAGAAGGCATTTGAGCTGGCGATTGATACGATTTTAAGTGCAAAACGAATCTATGTGGTAGGAATCCGCAGCTGCGCACCGCTGGCCTCCTTTTTATGCTTTTATCTGAATCTGGTATGTGAAAATGTTACTGCTGTCAACACCAACAGTTCCAGTGAGATTTTTGAACAGCTGATCCGGATCAACGAAGAGGATGTGATCATTGGGATCAGTTTCCCGAGATATTCTATGCGCACGCTCAAAGCGCTGGAGTTTGCGAGCAACCGGAAAGCAAAGGTGATCACACTGACAGACAGTGTGCACTCACCTATGAATCTGTATTCTTCCTGTAATCTGATCGCCAGAAGTGACATGGCTTCGATCGTGGATTCGCTGGTGGCCCCTTTGAGTGTGATCAATGCGCTGGTGGTGGCTCTCTGTATGAAAAAGCAGAAAGAAGTAGTCAATACACTGGAAACACTGGAGCAGATCTGGGGCGAATATCAGGTATACAGTAAAGATGAATTGAATCAGGTGGATGATACGCTGACAGAGTCTTCTTCTGGAAAAAGCGAGGAGAATAAAGATGAGTAAAGTGCTGATAATCGGGGGCGGCGCGGCTGGAATGATGGCTGCAGTCGCTGCCGGAGAAAACGGTCATGAAGTGTGGCTGTATGAGAAAAATGACCGTCTGGGAAGAAAATTATTCATCACCGGGAAGGGACGCTGCAATATTACGAATGCAGGGGACATGGAAACCCTGTTTGCTTCCGTGATGAGCAATCCAAAGTTTTTATACAGCAGTTTTTACACCTTTACAAATGATCAGGTGATTGATTTTTTTGAAGAGCTTGGTGTCAGAACAAAAATAGAACGGGGCAATCGTGTGTTTCCGTTATCTGACCATTCTTCCGATGTGATCGCGGGACTGAAGCGAAAACTGGAGACTCTGGGTGTCCATATCTGTCTGGAAACAGAGGTGGAAAAGATAGAGGAAAGAGACGGGAAGTTCCAGGCAATCGTCTTAAAAGGCGGACAGCGAAAGACAGGAGATGCCTGTATTGTCGCGACAGGAGGAATCTCTTACCCGGCGACAGGATCTACCGGTGACGGATACCGGTTCGCAAAAGAAAACGGACATCAGATTACAAAACTATATCCGGCTCTGGTTCCGATGGAAGTCAGGGAATGGTATGCAAAGGAACTGCAGGGGCTCTCTCTTCGCAATGTAAGCGCAGCGGTCTATGATGGAAAGAAGAAGCTGTATGAAGATTTCGGTGAGATGCTTTTTACCCATTACGGAGTCAGCGGACCACTGATGCTAAGTGCCAGCAGCGTGATCGGAAAGAGGCTTTCTGAAAAAGAACTGCGTCTGGTGATCGATCTGAAACCTGCTTTGACGGCAGAACAGCTGGATGCCCGTGTGCTTCGCGAATTTGAGGAGCATAAAAACAAACAGTTTAAAAATGCGGTGGATCATTTGTTCCCATCCAAATTAAAACCAGTTATGCTGGAGCTTTCCGGTATTTCGGAAGAGAAGAAAGTCAATGAGATTTCAAGAGAAGAGAGACAGCGATTCGTACATCTGATCAAACATTTTGAGATGACTTTAAGCGGACTTCGCAGCTACAAAGAGGCGATCATCACAAAAGGCGGAGTAAATGTCAAAGAGATCGATCCGGGAACGATGGAGTCAAAAAAGATTTCCGGACTGTATTTTGTGGGAGAAGTTCTGGACCTGGATGCACTGACAGGCGGATTTAATCTGCAGATTGCCTGGTCTACGGCATATCTTGCGGGAATTTCCATTCCTTAACGAATAGAGCAGGAAAGAAAAGGAGAAGCAATATGGGATATAATGTGGCGATTGACGGACCGGCAGGAGCAGGGAAAAGTACCATTGCGAAGCTGGTCGCAAAAGAAAAAGGATATATTTACGTAGATACCGGAGCGATGTACCGGGCAATGGCGGTTTATTTTCTGCAGGAGGGGATTTCCCCGCAGGATACAGAAAAAATCCGTCTTGCGGCACAAAATGCGGATGTGAGCATCTGTTATGAGGACGGGATCCAGCAGGTTTATTTAAACGGATCCAATGTCACAGACAGACTCCGCGAGGAAGCAGTCGGAAATATGGCTTCTGTCAGTTCTGCAGTTCGGGAGGTACGTGCAAGGCTTCTGGACCTGCAGAGAAACCTGGCCAAAGAAGCGGATGTGATCATGGACGGAAGAGATATCGGAACCAATATCCTCCCAAATGCAGATGTCAAGATCTATCTGACGGCCAGTGTAAAAACAAGGGCAGACCGACGGTACAAAGAACTGACAGAAAAAGGGATTTCCTGCAGCTATGAGGAGATTGCTGAAGATATAAAGAAGCGGGATGAGCGTGACATGAGCCGTGAAACTGCGCCTTTAAAGCAGGCAGAGGATGCGATTTTGATAGACAGTTCTGACATGAGCATCGAGGAAGTAGTTCATGCCATCTGCAGACAGTGCAAATAAATGGCGGAGGCAGAGGATGAATGTAAAACGTGCAAAGACTGCCGGTTTTTGCTTCGGCGTAAAACGGGCGGTAGAAACAGTTTATGAGCAGGCAAAAAATTCGGATGCAGCACCAATCTACACTTACGGACCGATCATTCACAATGAAGAAGTCGTAAAAGATCTGGAAAATCAGGGCGTGATCGTCCTTCGTACGGAGCAGGAGCTGGAACAGCTTACAGAGGGAACGGTCATTATCCGTTCTCATGGAGTAGCAAAATACATCTACGAGAAGCTGGAGAAAAAGAAGATCCAGATCGTGGATGCAACCTGTCCATTTGTGAAGAAGATCCATCGCATTGTAAGCCGGGAAAGTGCAGCCGGAAAACAGATCGTCATTATCGGGAATCCGAAGCATCCGGAGGTGGAAGGAATCCGCGGCTGGGCAGGAGAACAGGTTTTTGTGGTGGAAACAAAAGAAGATGCCGCTTCCCTTGTACTGGATCCGGCAAGAGCCGTATGTGTTGTCGCCCAAACGACATTTAATTACAATAAATTTCAAGATTTAGTTGAAATTATTTCGAAAAAGAGTTATGATGTAAGTGTTTTAAATACAATCTGCGGTGCGACCAGGGAACGTCAGACGGAAGCCAGGAGCATTGCGGAAGAGGTGGATGCTATGATAGTGATTGGTGACAAACATAGTTCCAATACCCAGAAGTTATTTGAAATATGCAAGGGAGCATGTAAGGATACGTACTATATACAGACACTTGACGATTTGGATTTGAATCAATTAGGGTCAGTGGAAACAGTAGGTATTACAGCAGGGGCATCCACGCCCAATAATATAATTGAGGAGGTTCAAAATAATGTCAGAATTATCTTTTGAACAAATGTTAGAAGAATCATTTAAAACAATTCACAACGGAGAGGTAGTAGAGGGAACTGTAATTGATGTGAAACCAGATGAGATCATCCTGAATATCGGATACAAAGCAGACGGTATCATCACAAAGAGTGAATACTCCAACGATCAGTCTCTGGACCTGACAACAGTTGTTTCTGTTGGTGATTCTATGACTGTAAAAGTATTGAAAGTCAATGATGGAGAAGGTCAGGTGTTACTGACATATAAGAGACTCGCAGCAGAAAAAGGAAACGAAAGACTGCGCGAAGCATTCGAGAACAAAGAAGTTTTAAAAGCAACAGTAACTCAGATCCTTGGCGGAGGACTGTGCGCAACTGTAGAAGGTGCACGTGTATTTATTCCGGCAAGTCTCGTATCAGATTCTTATGAAAAAGATCTGAGCAAATACGAAGGACAGGAGATTGAGTTTGTGATCAGCGAATTCAACCCAAGAAGAAACCGCGTGATCGGTGACAGAAGACAGCTTCTTGTAGCAGAGAGAGCAGAAAAACAGAAAGAACTGTTTGCAAAACTGCAGGTTGGAGATACAGTAGAAGGAACTGTTAAGAACGTAACAGATTTCGGTGCATTTATCGACCTTGGCGGAGTAGACGGACTTCTTCACATTTCTGAAATGTCATGGGGAAGAGTTGAGAATCCGAAGAAGGTATTCCAGGTTGGAGATCAGGTAAAAGTTCTTGTGAAAGACATCAACGATACAAAGATCGCACTGAGCTTAAAATTCCCTGAGACAAATCCATGGGCACACGCTGCTGAAGACTTCGCAGTTGGTTCTGAGGTTACAGGAAAAGTTGCACGTATGACAGATTTTGGTGCATTCGTTGAGCTGGCACCTGGAGTAGATGCATTACTGCATGTTTCTCAGATTTCAAGAGCACATGTAGAAAAACCATCTGATGTTCTTTCTATTGGACAGGAAATCACTGCAAAAGTGGTAGATCTGAACGAAGCAGAGAAGAAGATCAGCCTGAGCATGAAAGCACTTGAGCCAGACACTGTTGAAGAAACAGAAGAGTAGAATGAAACACATAGAGAGGTGGAGTTTAATAGCTTCGCCTCTTTTTTGCGAGGAACTTTTTGCTATAATAAAATCTAGTGCAGCAAAAGAAAGGAAGGAAAATTAGATGGGACTTTTAACATTTAAAGGTGGAATCCACCCAAAAGACGGAAAAGCGCTTGCTAAAAATCAGCCGATCAAAGAGCTCTTGCCTCTGGGTGAACTGGTGTATCCGCTGTCTCAGCATATCGGTGCGCCTGCAGTTCCATTGGTGAAAAAAGGCGACCATGTCTTAAAAGGACAGAAGATTGCGGAAGCAGGAGGATTTGTATCTGCGCCGGTTTACGCATCCGTGGCAGGAACTGTAAAAGCAATCGAAATGAGATACAATCCGGCGGGAAGTAAGATGAATTGTATCGTACTGGAAAACGATGGTACATATGAGGAAGTGGAATACACCCCGATTACTTCTCTGAAAGAACTCACAAAAGAAGAAATTATCGAGAGAATCAGTGAAGCCGGTGTTGTGGGAATGGGTGGTGCAGGATTCCCGACAAAGGTAAAGCTTTCTCCAAAGGAAGCCGATAAGATTGAGTACATCATTGCGAACGGTGCGGAATGTGAGCCGTATATTACAGCAGATTACCGTCGTATGCTGGAATGTACAAAGGAGATTGTCAGCGGAATGGAAGTGGTGCTGTCTTTATTCCCGAATGCAGAAGGAATTTTTGCAGTGGAGGACAATAAAAAAGACTGCGTAGAGAAATTAAAAGAGGCAATTGCCGGAAAATCCCGTATGAGCGTGAAAGTACTGGAGACGAAATATCCGCAGGGCGCAGAGCGTCAGTTGATCTATGCCACGACAAAGCGTGCCATTCATGCAGCAATGTTGCCGGCAGATGCAGGATGTATAGTAGATAATGTGGAGACTCTGATCGCGATCAATCAGGCGGTACGTTTTGGAAAGCCTCTGATGGAGCGTGTAGTCACAGTCAGTGGTGATGATATTCAGAATCCGGGAAACTTTAGAGTTCCGATCGGAATGAACCACAGAGAACTGGTGGATGCCGCCGGACGGAGTTTATAACAGAACCTCAGAAACTGATCTCAGGAGGTCCGATGATGGGATTTGCCATGGTCACACTGGATGCGCCGGTGACAAAGACATCTTCTTCGATTCTGGCGTTTCAAAAGGATGAGGCAGCAGAAGCAAAAGAGACTGCCTGCATCAACTGCGGACGTTGTGTGGAAGTCTGTCCGAGCAGGATCATTCCTTCCAGACTGGCAGATCTTTCAGAGCGTCACAACGAAGAAGGATTTGTGAAGATGAACGGACTGGAATGTGTGGAATGTGGTTCCTGCAGTTTTGTCTGTCCGGCAAAAAGAAATCTGAAACAGGCGATCGGTTCTATGAGAAAGATTGCACTGGCAAACAAAAGAAAGTAAGAAAGTGAGGACAAAATCGTGAGTGCAAACTTCAATGTATCTCCTTCCCCGCATATAAGGGATCGAGTGAAGAGCAGCAATATCATGCTTTTTGTAGTGATTGCGCTGCTTCCTGCGACTTTTTTTGGTATTTATAATTTCAGACATGAGAATGCGTGGCTTCTGGTTCTGGTGACTACAGCTTCCGCAGTACTCGCAGAATATATTTATGAGAAACTGATGCACAAGCCTGTGACAATTCAGGATTTCAGTGCGGTTGTGACAGGTCTGTTACTGGCCTTGAACCTTCCGCCTACATTGCCGCTCTGGATGGGAGCACTTGGCTCTGTGTTTGCGATCATCGTTGTAAAGCAGCTGTTCGGCGGTCTTGGACAGAATTTTATGAACCCGGCACTGGGAGCGCGTTGTTTTCTTTTAATCTCGTTTACAGGGAAAATGACGTACTTTGTATATGATGGAGTGACAGGACCGACACCGCTGGCAAATTTAAGAGCCGGTGAGGCTGTGAATACGTTTGATATGATGATGGGAAATATCCGCGGAACAATCGGAGAGACTTCTGTGATCGCGATTATGATCGGTGCCATGTTCTTGATCCTGATGGGCGTGATCGATCTTCGGATTCCGGGAACTTATATCGTAACATTTGTAATCTTTATCACTCTGTTCGGCGGTCATGGCTTTGATCCGCAGTACATTACCGCTCATCTCTGCGGAGGCGGACTGATGCTGGGAGCATGGTTTATGGCAACCGATTATGTGACTTCTCCGATCACAAAGACCGGACAGATTGTATACGGAGTCTGTCTTGGACTTCTGACCGGAATCTTCCGTTTGTTCGGAGGTTCTGCTGAGGGTGTTTCCTATGCGATTATCATCAGTAACCTTTTGGTACCGCTGATCGAAAAGATCACTCTTCCAAGACCATTCGGAAAAGGAGGGGAACGCTAATGAATAAGATGATCAAAAATACATGTATCCTGACAGTGATCACCCTTGTGGCAGGATGTCTTCTGGGACTGGTCTATGAGGTGACAAAAGCGCCGATCGCAAAAGCGAAAGAAGCGGATAAACAGGCAGCATACCAGAAAGTGCTTCCGGAGGCGGATTCCTTCGAAGCATATGCAGATTTTGACGAACAGTCAGCTGCTTCTATCCTTCAGGATGCAGGATATGACGCAGATATCACAGAAGTAGCGCAGGCAATGGATAACAACGGCAGTGTGATCGGATATGTGATCTCTGTAACTTCTCATGAGGCATATGCCGGAGATTTGAGTTTATCTGTCGGAATTTTAAATGATGGAACTGTAAAAGGTGTGGAGATGCTCTCGATCAGTGAGACCGCAGGTCTTGGAATGAAAGCAGATGAGAGCGAGTTTAAAGATCAGTTCAAAGATAAAAATGTAGAGAAATTTACCTATACGAAAAACGGCGAGAAGGGTGACGACAAGATTGACGCCATCAGTGGTGCAACGATCACGACCAACGCTGTGACCAATGCAGTCGATTCCGCGCTGGTATATTTTCAGAATACTTTCCAGAATGAGTTAGGAGGCATGATCAATGAATAGATGTACAGAGAGACTTTACAATGGTCTGATCAAAGAAAATCCAACCTTTGTTCTGATGCTCGGAATGTGTCCGACGCTTGCGGTGACGACTTCTGCAATCAACGGAATCGGTATGGGACTTTCTACAACCGTAGTACTGGTGCTGTCCAATATGCTGATCTCCATGCTGCGTAAGATCATTCCGGATTCCGTACGTATGCCTGCATTTATCGTTGTTGTGGCATCTTTTGTAACGATCGTACAGTTTTTGCTGGAAGGGTTTGTTCCAAGTCTGTATGATTCACTGGGACTTTATATTCCTCTGATCGTAGTAAACTGTATCATTCTGGGAAGAGCCGAGAGTTATGCATCTAAAAATCCGGTACTGCCGTCTGTTTTTGACGGAATCGGAATGGGACTTGGATTTACAGTCGGCCTGACTTCCATCGGAATTGTCAGAGAGCTGATCGGTTCCGGAAAAATCTTTAATTTCCAGGTACTTCCGGATACATATGAGCCGATTACGATCTTTATTCTGGCACCGGGTGCATTTTTTGTTCTTGCGGGTCTGACAGCACTGCAGAACAAGATTAAGAACCGTGCACAGAAAAAACGGAAAACCGGTAAACAATAATGACGGATGTGCCGGAGGATGCGCGTCCTGTGCAGGGTGTGGCAGCACCGGAACAAACGAGTAGGAGGAGCGGACGATGAAAGAATTATTATTGATCGCAGTTGGTTCAGCGCTTGTAAACAACGTTGTACTGAGCCAGTTCCTTGGAATCTGTCCATTCCTTGGAGTATCAAAAAATGTAAAAACAGCAGCCGGTATGGGCGGAGCCGTTGTCTTTGTTATCACGATTTCTTCGTTTGTAACGGGGCTGATCTACCAGTTTATTTTAGTGCCGCTGCATTTCGAATATCTGCAGACGATTGTGTTTATCCTTGTTATTGCGGCACTGGTGCAGTTTGTAGAAATGTTTCTGAAAAAAGCAATGCCGCCGCTGTATCAGGCGCTGGGAGTTTACCTGCCTCTGATTACAACCAACTGTGCGGTACTCGGAGTTGCACTGACAAATGTGCAGAAATCCTATAGCATTGGTGCGGGCGTTGTCAACGGAGTTGCAACAGCAGTCGGATTCCTGATTGCAATCGTACTGATGGCTGGAATCCGTGAAAAAATCGAGTACAATGATGTTCCGGAATCCTTTCAGGGAACTCCGATTGTGCTGGTAACAGCCGGATTGATGGCGATTGCGTTTTTCGGATTCTCGGGATTGATTTAAGGAGGACATAAGAGATGATATCAGGAATTTTGATCGCTGCGGCGATTGTCGGAGGAACCGGACTGTTTATCGGCGTCTTTCTTGGAGTATCCGGCAAAAAGTTTGCAGTAGAAGTAGATGAAAGAGAAGAAGCCATTCTGGCAGAGCTTCCGGGAAATAACTGCGGTGGCTGTGGATATGCAGGCTGTTCCGGTCTTGCAGCTGCAATCGTAAAGGGAGAAGCCGAAGTTGGCGGATGTCCGGTCGGAGGCGCACCTGTCGCTGAGAAGATCGGAGCAATCATGGGACAGAGCGCAGGAAGTCAGGAACGAAAGGTTGCATTTGTGAAATGTGCCGGAACCTGCGAGAATGCATCAAATGTATATGAATATTACGGAATTAAAGACTGTACGATGGCGAATCTGATGCAGGACGGAGGACAAAAAGGATGTTCTTATGGATGTCTTGGATTCGGAAGCTGTGTGAAGGCCTGTCCGTTTGATGCCATTCACGTGGAGAACGGGATTGCGGTTGTAGACAAAGAAGCATGTAAAGCATGTGGAAAATGCATCGAAGCCTGTCCGAAAAAGCTGATCGAGCTGATTCCATATAAGCAGAAGACATTCGTGCAGTGCAGCTCCCATGATAAGGGAAAGGCATTGATGAGCGTCTGCAAAGTGGGCTGTATCGGATGTAAGCTTTGTGAGAGAAGCTGTGAAGCCGGTGCGATCACTGTGTTGAACGGTCTGGCTCATATTGATGCAGACAAATGTACAAACTGTGGTGTGTGTGCAGAAAAATGTCCGAGAAAGATTATTATTCCGAGACAGACTGCAGAATAGGATTTATCATGTAAAACTCCCCGATCGGGGAGTTTTTGTTATATTTTACCACCTGCAAAATCAAGAGATTTCTTGAATCTTAATCACAATTTTTGTAATATAATCGGCTTCATCAGAAATTACAAAATCGTTCAAACCAACTTCGTAAGCGTAGCCAGTAAGTTGTAAATTATTTTTATTGGCATAATCCAACATCTGTTGATACAGTGCTGGCAATTTATCCCATGTACCCTTTTGATAACCACAAAGATATTTTCCTTTTGGTTTTATAAGACTATTTGGAACAGACTTCTTGTTCAAGGCAATCGTATATATCCCCTCATATTTATCAAAGTTCATCTTATATACATTATCAAGCGAAATAAAACTTCCCATTCCCATGCGTATTTGTTCGATTCCCCATATATCTTTCAAGTGAGAAAAAATTTCTGATATATCATCTTTTGAGAAATCATAAGGATAGACTAAAAGCCTTTCTGATTTGCATTCTTCAATTCTGATTTCCTGCTCTTGCAAAGTTTCACAAAAAGCGATTTTCGCTTTCTTTCTTTGCATTACAGTTTTAATATCTTTCAGCTTTTGAATTTGCTTATCAATTTCTTTTCTTTCTCATTCACAATTTTTTAAGAAGTTGGCAGGTGTAGGATTTTTTCGATATGCTTCAATTTCTTCAATACTCATATTTAATTCTTTCAGTCATACGATATATTCAAAATCTATGCTTTAGTGAAATATCATAATAGCGTATATCCATTTTTCAGCCTTTGGTAAAGCGGTACGGAAAAAGTCCGATTTCATCATAACTAATGTAATGT
>ENA-OQKD01000201-OQKD01000201.1-human-gut-metagenome-genome-assembly--contig:-NODE-201-length-16750-cov-2.902244_pt1 | contig 16750 bp, 16 predicted proteins | sample MGYA00242775_ERZ504792 | MGnify/ENA primary metagenome ERZ504792 (study PRJEB26092, sample SAMD00036401) | human gut metagenome | host: Homo sapiens | study: EMG produced TPA metagenomics assembly of...
TATCGTTTACTTCCTTCTCTGTCATACGTTCATCTTTTCCCGTAAAACGATCGACAACATCAGGAACCATATCAAGAATTTTTGTGATTGTATCCTGGTTTTTCACATTTACGAGCTTTGTCTTCCCTCCCTGTATAACGATCACGGCGCTCGGAGACATTTTACCTCCGATTCCCCCCATTCCTTTTTCTTTTTTATCTGCCGAAGAAGAACCTGCACCGATTCCAAAAGAAACGTCTACAAGGGGAAGGATAATTGTATCATTAATATGAATCGCATCTCCGACAACTGTTTTTGAAGATACGACCGCATCCATACCTTTAAAAAGAGCCTCTACCGTTGATTTAAAATTGTTATTACTGTCTGCCATTTTTTTCATTCCTCCTGTTTGAACTTCCAAATATCATAACTTTAATTTTTTCAAATGCGTGACCGTTATTCTCACATTCTTATCCATAAGCATATGAAAAGCAAATAAAAACAAATAAAGAAGTCTTATCTTTCCTTCAATATGCAGATCCATCTCAAAGACTTTATGTTCAAAATCCGGTATAATCTCGGTCTGCCCCTCCAAGAAAGGATAAATAATACTTATTAACGCGAGAATATAGCCTGTAACTGACGGATCTTCAAATCCAAACTTCGCTTTTATTGCGGCTTTTCGGGGACGTAATTTTATTGCGAATTGTTTTGTTTCTTTAATAAGTTTTGAAAATGCATTTTTGTGAATCTCATTTTTCAAGAACTGTTCAAGAACTTCTTTTTTCTTTATTAATGTTTTTATATTATCACATAATTTCCGAAATGTGTATTTAATCTTCTCTCCAAATGACTTCGAAGAACTTTTTCTATTTTTCGGAATTTTTTTTACTTCATCCGCTTCCCTCTCAAAACCTGTATTTTTTTCATCTGTCTGTATTTCACGGATACTTTTTGTATCAATTGTATTTGATTCGGGAAGTACTTTTGTATCGCTGCCTTCCCCGCCCTTTGTATCATCTGGCTTTGTAAAAATTTTTTTCCTTCTCTTGATCTTTCTCTCTTTCCGGATCTTTTCTTTTTGAACTATCGGTTTCGTTTCTTATATTTTTTTTGTCTTTATCGTTTCCTTGTATTTCGGCATTTCCAAACTTTTTCCAAGCCGCTCTTATATTCCACGTCAAATTCCCATTATCATAACAGATTTCTCCCGAAATAAACGGTTTTATCCAATAGAAACGCAGCTTTCCCAAAATACTTTTCCCGAATTCTTCTGCAGTTAAATCGAATCGATACCCCGCCGGAGCAAAAAGAACTGTTATAACTGCAACTAACATAAGTCCTGCTAAAACAAGTATCAAAAATCCAAGTATTTTTAAGATAAGGAGTATGATATGTAACATTTGCCTACCGCCCTTTTTTCTCGTATTCAGCCTGATCTGTTAAAAGAAACTGTCTTGCATTTGCACTTTTGGTTTCTTGATATACGTCTTGAACAATTTCTTCAACAAGGAAAAGCGCTTCATCATATCCATCTGCAATTCCGATCACAAAAAGCTTTGAATGTTCAAATATGGATTGTTTTAGCAAGACGCTTGAAAAAAATTCCAGTTGATTTTGTTCTCCCTGAGATAATGTAATAACATATACTTGCGGCTGAAGTTTATTTTCCTTCAGCCTTTTTACTATTTTTCCCTTTTTCTTCTGCCAGCATTCACTAACATATAGATTATGATAAAACTCTATCTGACTCATAAACTTCACCGATTATAATAAGAATCCAGAACAGCTCCTGCGATAGATACCGCTTTTCCTCCTGCACTTCCGTCGGAACCTTCTGTAATAACAGTGATCACAAGTTCCGGATTGTCAACATTTGTAAATCCCGTAAACCATGAATGCGTTTTTTCTCCGTCTGTCATACTATATTCAGCCGTTCCTGTTTTTCCCGCGACCGTATATGACCTTCCGCTTAATACCGAACCGGTTCCTTCACTTACAACAGCCGCCATGTACTCTTTTAACTGTGCCGCTTCTTCTGACGTCATGATCCGTTTATAACTTTTCGGAACATTCTTTTTCACTTCCGTACCGGTGTAATTGGTCACTTTATCTACATAATAGGGTTGCATCAATGTACCGCCGTTTGCAATCGTCTCCGTGATCAGCGCCATATGATACGGACTTACCATTGTTTTTCCCTGTCCCATTGCCGTCATCATAATTTCTGCGGAACCGGACTTCGCATCAAGCACGAAGGAACTTTTTGTATAATCCATAACGCTTGGAAGTTTCTTATTGAACAATAAGCTTTCCGCCGTTTCCCGATAGCCGTCCACGTCAAGGCTTAAGCCGATATTTGCAAATGATGCATTACATGAGTTTGCAAAAGAACTTCTCAAATCTTCGTATCCATGTACCGTTCCGTTAAAACAGCGAATTGTGACATTGTCTTCTGTAATGGATCCCTGACAGTCATAAGAATACGAGTTATAATCCGTATCCTGCCGCATATAAGCAAGAGCAGTCACAATTTTAAATACAGAACCCGGAGCATAAGACCCGTTCGTAGCCCGATTCAAAAGCGGACTGTTTTCCTCATCCGTATTTAGGATCTCCCAGTTTTCAGCAAGCGTATTCGGATCAAAATCAGGCTTTGAAACAAGAGTAAGTATTTTCCCTGTGTCTGCCTCCATCACAATAACCGCTCCTTTGTTCTCTCCGAGCGCATCATAGGCAGCCTGCTGAAGTTCTGCATCAAGTGTTGTAACAACTGTGTCTCCCTGATCTTTTTCTCCTTTAAATTCATTTTGAATCTTTTCCATAAAAAACTGCATTTGAAGTAAGAAGATCAAAATTCTGCGCGGACTCAAGTCCTGTTTTTCCAAACTGTGAATCATTATATCCGATAACATGGGAGAACAGCGAGCCGTACGGATACGTTCTTGTCTCTGTTCCGTCTTCGTCCACTTCCGTTGTTGCAAGTACATTGCCATTTCTATCTGTAATATCTCCTCTGACAACGCTTTGTGCAAAAGAATCCTGCCTTTGATTATAAGGACTATTGACAAACGTCTTGGCTTTTACAGTTGTGAAATAAACGAGGTACCCCATCAATGCAATAAACAAGATCACAAAGAAATATGTAATTTTAGCGAAATCTTTATTTTGTGCGCGTTCCCGTTTTTTTCCGCGGCCTCTGTCTTGGGACTTCTTCGAATTTCGGTCCGCTTTTTGCCGTCTTTCGGGGCGCTGTTCTTCCCACGCCATTTTTTCTTTTCCTTTCTTTTCTTAGTTTTTCTTTTTCCCGTTCCTCTTCTTCATCTTCTCTTATAATATATAGTCCCTGAATGATTCCAAACATAATCATCGTACTTAACATCGAACTTCCGCCATAACTTACAAACGGCAAAGTCATTCCTGTAGACGGAATAAATTTTGTGACGCCTCCTATTTGCAGGAAAACCTGAAAAATATAACACGTTCCCAATCCAAGTGCGATTAACTTATAAAAATTATTTCTCAATTCCATTGCAATATTCAAAAACATCACATAACAGCTTACACAGATCAAAATCAGACAAAGTGCGTAAATCACTCCCATTTCTTCTGTAATAGCAGAAAAGATAAAATCTGTCTCCGAAACAGGTATCGTATCCGGCTGTCCTTTAAAAAGTCCTGTCCCAAACCAGCTTCCCGTACCGATCGCAAACAACGATTGTGCCACTTGATAACCGCTTCCGCTGTACGTCCCGATGGGATCCTGCCACGCCTCTACCCTGACCTGAATATGCGAAAACAAATGATAACCGACAACTGCCGCGGCTGCTCCGGCTCCAAGTCCCGCTATCGCATACAGCCATTGTCTTGTCGCGACAAAAAGCATAACAAGATAAACAACAAAGAAGATCAGTGCCGCTCCCAAATCCGTAGAGAGAACTAAGATCAATACATGTGCTGCCGCAATCGCAGTTGTCACAACGATATTTTTAAATTCTTTTGATTTATTCAGACTTGCTGCAACAAAAAAATCAAAAATAATTTTTACGAACTCAGACGGCTGTATATTTATGCCTGCAATTTCGAATCCCAGCTTTGCCCCGCCGGAAATCTGTGCGAACAATGCAACTGCAAGAAGAGCTGCTCCTCCTACTGCCGCATAAATATATGTCCACTGATCAAGGAACTTCATTTTTCGGATCAAAACCGGAACAACAAGTCCAAAGGTAATTCCCAAAGCAACAAATACAAGCTGTCTTACCGCCGTGCCGTAAGGAGACGGATTATCTGCGGACAATCTCGTGATCATGATCATCCCGACAGTGATCAGCATACACATATTATTTACAACAAGCCTTGACACATTCGGATAAATCAAATTATACAAAAGAATGACCGCAAGAAGAATCACCGTCAATACTGCATATAAAAACAAGATCCGAATATCTTTTGTTGCCAAATACATTGTACCAAACGCTGCAAACTGCAAAAGAAACATCAATACATCCTGCCGGATAAGCACTCTTTTTTCTTCATCTTCATAATTTCTCGTAAAAATCGAGAAACAGGAAAACGTATAAGCAGCCATAAGTATGATAATTACATATTTAGATAATTGAATGATAATATTTACCACGTTATTTCTCCTGACGATAATCGAGCGCACTTACAGTACGCCGCGTTTGAAATGCTCCTGTGTATAATCAAACTGCGGTTTTTCTCCAAATGCATCGATTGCTTGTTCTAATACTTTCTTTACTTCTTCCTTTCGCTCTGCTCCGAATCGAATCCTCAGTCTTTTCGGTGAAAGCTTTTGAATCTTTACTTTTTGTGTGCCCAAATATAAAGGAGCGCTGTTATAAACGATATTATAACATTCATCACATCGGTTTTGAACGAGAAACTCTTCTCCTATCCTGTCTTTCATCTGCGTAAAGGAAGAGTTTTTTGTACATTTTCCTCTCGTCTTCATAATACATTGCGCCGAAATCATAACCGGGCGATAACCATATACTGTCAGTTCCGCAGTTTCAAGTCCAAGTATTTTAAGCTCACTCTCATTTAATTCTGCCGGCGCTGTAAACTCAGAGAAACCTGCTTTTTTCATAAACTCTTTTGAAAACCGATTAAACACATATAAATTATCATCCGAAATTACTTTTTGTCAAATTGTAATTGACAAAGCAGCGTATACTGTTCCCAATTCCTAATAAGTACGCCGTCTAACTCTTTTTCCGAAAACCGACTGATACATTTTTCAATCCGTTCTGCGCTTCCTTTTCTGAATACATGCGGAAGAGCAAGATAAAATTCTATCTTTTTCTTTTTTAATTTTTCGATGTATCCCGGGATATCTTCCTGAAAAATATTGCTTTCGGCGTAGATACGTGCGATTTTTATATTCTCCGTTTCTCTTTTCTCCAAATAGGCGCAGACTGCCGAAAGCTGTTCTTTATTTTCCACGAGAACCGAATAAGAAAAGTTTTCTTTTCTTTTAAATTGATCATAAGTATTGTTCTTTTCTTCTATAACCTCAGCTGCAATTCTCTTTTCTTTTTTTTCATCTGTTGTTTTTCTGTAATATTTCCCCGATAGTGCCTCGCACAATCCGCTTACCGCTTCTCTGCGAAGATCATTAAGTGTTTTAATCGAGAGAAAAATCGCTTCATCCATCTTAATATCCAAAGTTTCAAAAACAAGGGCGTATTCCCTAATTTTCTATTTGAGAAACGATCCGTTCTCTTTCCATCGGGCGGTTCTGCGCCTGTTCGACAATTTCTTTTGAGTACGCAGTATATGTACTTTCATTACAGTACAATTTCAAACTTGCCGGCTTTCCCACTTCCAGCGTAAGTTTTCCGTCTATCTTCTGTCTGATTGAATCTCCGATATACTGCTTATGAATCGAAGTGATAAGACTTTCGTTTCTCACTCTGTTTATTGTCGATCCCTGTTTTATATAAACTTGTTTCTGCACTACCATTGAAAAAGCTTCCCCTTTTTTCTGATCTTTTCCAATAGTATAGCTTCCTGAAATATCCAACACATCCCCTGCATGCAGGTCTGTAAGAATTTTTCCTTTGATCAATCTTCCTTTTTGGCTTTCTACCTTTACTGCCGGAACGCCTGCGTGGTTTGGACGATCCGACGCTATCATATTCTGCCCGTTATGCTGTCGATAATAACCTGCCGAAAATCCTCCTCTGTTATACAGATCCATCAGTATACGTTTATCCTCGGAAGAAACTTTATATCCCTTTTTTCCGTTTTGCATATATAAATCTGTGTATTTCCGGTACATTGCAGTTACTGCCGCTACATACTCCGGCTTTTTCATACGACCTTCGATCTTGAACGAATCGATTCCCGCCTCCGCAAGTTCCGGGATCAGATCCAGCGTACAAATATCTTTCGGACTTAAATAATATTTTTTTCTACCTTCTACTGTATACGGCAGTCTGCAAGGCTGAGCACACTGACCTCTGTTCCCGCTGCGTCCGCCGATCATGCTGCTTAAAAGGCATTGACCGGAATAACAGTAACAAAGTGCACCATGTACAAAACATTCTATCTCCAACCCTGTTTTTTCTTTGATCATACGCACTTCTTCAAGAGATAATTCCCTTGCCGGAACAACACGGCTGATTCCCTGCCCTTCCATAAATGCCGCTCCGCGATACCCTGTGATCGTCATCTGCGTACTCGCATGAATATCCATCTTCGGAAAGTACTCTCTTACAAGTTCGAGAACTCCTATATCCTGAACGATCACCGCATCTAACCCCGCTTCATAAAGCGGACTCAGATATTCGGGTAACTCTGAAATTTCGTTGTTTTTCAGCAGTGTATTTACCGTAAGGTAAAGCTTTCTTCCGTATATATGAGCTTCTTTGATCGCTTCGATCAACTCTTCTTTTGTAAAATTATCCGCATATGCTCTTGCTCCAAATTTCGGACCTCCGGCGTACACAGCATCCGCTCCTGCGTTGATCGCAGCTTTAAAAGAAGCATAAGATCCGGCAGGCGCCAATATTTCAATCCGGCGTTTTTCCATGCTGACTCCTTTCCCTACATCCCCTTTAACATACAGGTGTTTTCCCTTTATATAAAACAACAACTATCTAAAAAGACACTATCCAAAAGAAACAGGCTGTCATATGACTGACAGCCTTATTTTTATCTTCTGCGATTTTTCATTTCTGTCTCGAGCTTCACAATCTGCATTTGAAGATCGTTGTTCTCTTCTTTTAATTTTGCCAACTCTTTTTCCGCATTCTCCAGTTTGATCTGCGCTGAAATAAGTTCATGCTTTAAATCATACATTTCCTTATCTTTTAGTTCAATGTCACTCTCCAGCGAATCACCCTGTTTTTTTGCTTTGAAGTAATCATCGGCAATGTTAAGAGCGAGAAGTACATTTCTTGTGTCAGCGCTCTGTTTTCTGTATCCTTCACTATTTGTACATTCTGTTATCTTATGATTCAAATAGGAAGACACTTTCTGCAGATACTCTTCGCCCTCAAATCCGCTCAAAGTATATACTTTTCCTCCGATCAATACTTCCGTAAAATGTTTTGCTGAACTCATAGCTTCCTCCTCGCGTTTCTTAAAATTCATTATAAACTATTTAGCGGTAAAAACCAACTACTTTTTTCGGAACTATCCGTTTCATAACTATTCCGAAATTATTCATCCGCAAAAGATTCTATCCCGAGATGCCGGTATGCCAGATCAGTTACTATGCGTCCTCTCGGAGTCCGCTGTATAAATCCGTTTTTCAAAAGATACGGCTCATACACATCTTCCAATGTTCCTGCATCTTCTGAAATCGCCGCCGCCAGTGTATCCAAACCAACCGGACCGCCTTGGAATTTTTCAATCATTGTCAGCAGAATCGTTCGATCGATATGATCCAGACCATACTTATCGACATCAAGAAGGTCAAGCGCATAATCTGCCACTTTTTTCGTGATTTTGCCATCGTATTTTACTTGAGCGAAATCTCTTACACGTTTCAACAGACGGTTTGCAAGGCGGGGAGTTCCTCTGGATCGGCGAGCAAGTTCTAAAGCCCCGTCCTCTTCGATCTCTACATTTAACACAGATGCCGAACGTAATATGATCGTTTTTAGTTCTTCCGGAGTATATAATTCCAAACGGTGCATAACACCGAAACGATCGCGTAAAGGAGCTGTTAACATTCCCGCTCTCGTTGTTGCGCCGACAAGTGTAAATTTAGGCAGGTTCAAACGGATCGAGCGGGCGGCCGACCCTTTTCCGATCATAATATCAATGGCAAAATCTTCCATAGCAGGATAAAGAACCTCTTCTACTTGTCGGTTTAACCTGTGAATCTCATCGACAAACAAAACGTCTCCTTCCTGAAGACCATTTAAGATTGCCGCCATTTCTCCCGGTTTTTCGATTGCAGGTCCTGACGTTACCTTCATGTGTACACCCATTTCATTCGCAATAATTCCGGCAAGCGTTGTTTTTCCAAGTCCCGGAGGCCCGTAAAAAAGCACATGATCAAGTGTTTCCCCGCGCGCTTTAGCAGCTTCTATATAGATGCCAAGTGTTTCTTTTGCCTTTTCCTGACCGATATATTCGCCGAGAGATTGCGGACGCAATTCTCCTTCAATCTTAATGTCTTCCTCTAAGTTTTCTGTCGTTATGATTCGTTTTCCCATTGCCGTCCATTATTTCCTTTCCGCCTTATCCACATCCTCTCATCAGAAAAGATACTGCAGCGCTTCTTTCAATATATCTTCTACAGTCTGACATTGTACAGAAGTTTTCTTTACCGCGCGAAGGCTTTCCGCACTCCCGTAACCAAGCGCAACAAGAGCCTGTACCGCCTCCGATTGCATTTCATTTGCCGATGTTTTCGCCATATCTGTCTGTATTGTTTCTTCCGGATGAGCAGCATGATCAAGCATTTTTTCAATATCTACTTTGTCTCGAAGTTCTACAATTAGTTTTTCGGCAGTCTTTTTCCCGATTCCAGGCGCTGACGAAATCATTTTTGCATCTCCCGACATGATTGCAAACCGCAGTTCATCCGGAGACATACATGACAAAATATTCAAACCGCCTTTCGGCCCGATCCCGCTTACTCCGATCACAAGCCGGAATATTTCCAAATCATCTTTTGTCAAAAATCCAAAAAGCTGCATGGCATCTTCCCGCACATTCAGATAAGTGTAAAGTTTCACTTCATTTCCTACAGAAGGTAACATCGCCAGTGCCTGATGTGGCATAAACACACCATACCCTATGCCGCCCACATCAATAATTGCTTTTTGTTCCTCGATCGCAGCTAATTCACCTTTTACATATGAAATCATTTTTTTATTCCTTTAATCGTAAATTTTTAGTTCGTTTCAGTACTTCGGCAGATATCATTCCTATGAGCATTCCCGTCAAAAGCCCCGCAATCAAAAGTACAGGGAAGTAATATCCTACTTCGTATGTCTGAACCACAGCCATGGCAACCGCAAGCTGACCGACATTATGAAAAACACCGCCGCAGACGCTGACACCGACTACAGTAAATTTCCCTGTTTTTTTCAATATTCCCATAACGATCAGACTTAAAATCCCGCCTGCCAGACTATATAAAATAGAAAATAGATTACTGAATATAAAACCGCCTAAAACAACGCGGGCAACAGATAAGAGAAACGCTTCTTTCCACCCCATTTTATATAGAACAAGAATTGTTATAAGATTCGCAAGTCCCAGTTTTGCTCCGGGAATCCCAAAGTGAATGGGAATCAGCAGTTCCACATAACCTAAAATCAATGCCAGCGCTGTAAATATACCGAAATATGCAGCTCTGGTTCTCAAATCACTCTCTCCTGACTATTGTACAGTTCCGTCAAGTTTTTCTTCGCCTCCGCCTTCTATCGACACAACGACTTTATTCGGAAGACATATAATACTTTCTCCACTTCTTTTGATCCTCTGATGGTGAACACAAATCTGATCCGGACAATCAGCGGACTCCATTGAAACCGTACCCTCCGTAATTAAAACTATATTCGTTTCGTTCACTGAAACAGTTCGATCTTCAGACAACAGATATGTGCCAAAAACCTTCCCGTCTACAGTAATTTTTACTTTCTCCGTACCGTTTGCCGAGTGTAATAGCTGAATTCCCAGCACGACCAGCGCAATGAACAGGATGCCAAGTATAAGAATGTTATCGTTTTTCTTCATTTCTAACCTCACACACGTTGAAAATCCCGGCGATACACTACACTTTTAACGCTTCATTTACTCACGCTTCAAACCGTACTGTTATGATCTTTCGAGGACATTTTTCTGCACATACGCCGCAATTTGTGCATTTGTCGGCATCTATATGAGCCAAAAAGTTATTAACTGTAATAGCCCCGGCTTCGCAGTTTCGCTCGCAGAGACGACATCCGATACATCCGACTTGGCAGACGTCCATTAATGCTTTCCCTTTCTCATTTGAGTTACACTGCACAAATGTTTTCTGCTTATACGGGATCAATTCGATCAGGTGCTTCGGACATGCATCCACACATTTTCCACATGCTTTACATGCTTCCTTATCAACAACTGCTATTCCATCTACAATATGGATTGCATCAAACGGACAGGCATCCACGCATGAGCCATATCCGAGACACCCGTATGCACACCCTTTTGCTCCTCCATCCTGCATCTGACTTGCCATGATACAGTCTTTGATTCCATAATATTCATATTCACTTTTTGTCTTTTCACATGTTCCGCCGCATTTTACAAATGCAGTTTTTCTTTCGCTTGCCGAGGCGTCTACGCCCATAATCTCACCGATCTTCCCAGCTACAGAAGCGCCTCCGACCGGGCATCCTCCTACATCCGCTTTTCCCTGAGCAATCGCCGCAGCGAGGCCTGAACATCCTGCATAACCGCAGCCTCCACAGTTATTTCCAGGTAAAACATCGAGAATCGCCTCTTCTCTTTCATCAACTTCAACTGCGAATTTTTTTCCGGATACACCTAGGAAAATACCGATAAATAATCCGGCTCCACCGACGATCGCGGCAGCCAAAAGAATCGCTGTTATATTCATTCTATCGCACCTCCTATATTAATCCTGAAAATCCGCAAAATGCGATTGCCATCAGTCCGGCTGTCACAAGAACGATCGGAGTTCCTTTAAATGCTTCGGGAACATTATTGTGTTCGATTTTTTCCCGAATTCCGGCCATAAGAACAATCGCAACAAAAAATCCCGCCGCTGTCGCAAATCCGTTCACTACACCGGTCAGCAAACCGATCCCGACACCTTTTTCATAATATCCGTTTTGTACGTTTGTCAGCGCTACGCCAAGAACCGCGCAGTTCGTTGTAATCAGCGGAAGATAAACGCCGAGGGCATTATATAACGGAGGCATCACTTTCTTTAAAAACATCTCTACGAACTGTACAAGAGCTGCTATGACAAGGATAAATACGATAGTGTTTAAATATTGGAGCTCTCCTCCTAAAATTTTCGGGTTTCCAAGGATGAATTTATAGATCAATCCTGTTACAAACGAAGCGATTGTGATAACGAATACAACTGCTCCGCCCATTCCGGCTGCAGTTTTTACATTTTTAGAAACACCTAAAAACGGACAGATACCGAGGAACTGACTAAGGACAACATTATTTACAAACGCAGCTCCGACTGCAATCAAAAGTAATTCCTGCATTTATGCCTCCTCCTCTTCTTTTACATTCGTCTCTTCATGATGTGGTTCGTTTTCTGCGAGATGACCTCCGCAGATTCCTTTGCTTGCACATGCAGAGCAACCTTCGCCGCATCCTGACGATACCGGAACTTTTTTTCCTTTTTTCTCAAGATTCGCTTTCACTTTATTCTGAAGAGCTACAAGACATGCCAATACAAAAAACGCACCCGGGGCAAGAACAAAAATCGTAAGAGGTTCATATGACTGCGGCATAACACGAATGCCGAACACCTCGCCTGCACCAAGCAGTTCTCTCACAATACCGATTGCCGTAAGACCGACCGTGAATCCAAGTCCCATACCGATCCCGTCGAAAATCGAAGGAAGCACCGGATTTTTTGATGCATAGCTTTCCGCTCTCCCCAAAATAATACAGTTTACTACGATCAAAGGGATATACAATCCGAGTGATTTATAAAGCCCGGGAACAAATCCCGCCATCAAAAAATCAACGATCGTAACAAAAGAAGCTACAACAACGATAAAAGCAGGCATACGCACTGATGCCGGAATCACTTTTCTCAACATAGAAATCAACATATTTGACATCACAAGTACCGCTGTCGTAGAAAGCCCCATACCGATTCCGTTGATCGCAGATGTTGTAACCGCAAGAGTCGGACACATACCGAGCATGAGAACGAACGTAGGATTTTCTTTCACAAGGCCATTATAAAGACGTTCTGCACATTTATTCATTGATACCGCCTCCTAACTCCGTTTGATAATAAATCAGTGCTGAATCAACGGCATTAGTCACTGCATTTGTCGTAATCGTAGCGCCGCTGATGGCATCGATCTTATCATCGCCTTTTTCTCCATTTTTCGTATAAGTGAATTTTTGCACTTTTTTATCCCGAAACTGATCTTTAAATTCAGCGTCTTTCGCTTTCATTCCTAATCCCGCCGTCTCTCCGATGGAGAGCATCTCAATTCCTTTCACTGTTCCGTCCGAGGCGATTCCTACAGAAATTTCAATGTCGCCGCCATACCCTTCGTGAGAAGTGACATTGATCACGTAACCGATTACTTTCCCTTTTTTATCTGTCGCTTCCGCTACTTCTGTTATATCGTCTGTATAACCGTTTTCTTTTAAAATTTTTGCCGCCTCTTTTTCATCGAAATTGCTGGATGTAAACTCTGAAGCCTCGGGAAGCACTGTCTGAAACGCCTTTTGTTTTGTACGCTCCTGCGCCTGCGCAATCGGCTCTTTTGTAACATCGTAAACAATTCCGAGCAAAAGTCCTGAAACAACTGTTATTGCAGTTAAGATCAACGTATTTTTTATAATTTTATTCATTACTTTTCTCCTCCTTTACCGAAAGGTTTCGGAAGAGTAACCTTCTCGATCAACGGAACCAAAAGGTTACTGATGATGATTGCATAAGATACCCCTTCTGCCGAAGCTCCGAACAAACGGAACAGTCCGGTTAAGATTCCCATACAAATGCCATACAAAATCTTTCCTTTGCTCGTAATCGGAGCAGTCACATAATCTGTTGCCATAAACCATGCTCCAAGCATCAGACCGCCGCCGCATAAATGAGCGGTTATGTACCACGGATCAAATCCATTGCCGCCGAAAAGCGTGATAAAAATAACAAATGATACGATATAAGATCCCGGAATTCTAAGATCTATCACTCCTGTCAATATTAAGAACATCGCTCCGATCATAATCGCGATCACCGATGTCTCTCCGATCGTTCCCCGGACATTTCCAAGAAGCATATCCATCGTATTTACTACATTGCCGCTCTTTAATTGTGCAAGCGGAGTTGCGCCTGTCACGCCGTCATACACAAAATACGTCATTTTTTGCGTAAAACAGATTAGAAGAAAGCATCTTGCAGCTAAGGCCGGATTCATAAAATTTTGTCCCAATCCACCGAAAAGCTGTTTTACAACAACGATTGCAAATACGGCTCCGAGTACCCCCATCCACCACGGAAGCGTCGGCGGAAGATTCAATGCAAGTAAAAGACCTGTAACAACTGCGCTGAAATCACCGATTGTAACCGGTTTATGCATTAATTTTTCATAGATATACTCTGCAAGCACAGCAGCCGCCGTTGTAGCAACAACTAAGATCCACGCATTTTCATGTCTAAAATTCCAAATTCCGAATACAGTAGCAGGGAGCAGGGCAATCACAACAAGAAGCATGATATTGCTGCTTTTTATCTTATCCCGAATATGCGGGGATGCTGATACATGATAATTTTCATTCACTTTTCTCTCACCTCTCACTTACTTCTTTCTTTTATTTGCAAGCGCAATTTTTCTCATAGAACCGATAGCCTGTTTCAAAGGTCTTTTCGCCGGACACACATAACTGCATGATCCACATTCCACACATTCAAGTCCATTCATCGCAACAAAAGCCTTTTCATCATGTCTTTGGGCAAGATCGGCTAATCGTGAAGGTATAATACGACTCGGACAGACATCAACGCATCTTGCACAGTTGATACATGCCGTCTCCACGCTTTTTGAAACTATATCTTCCTTAAACGCAAGAATAGAAGAAGATGTTTTTGTTACCGGAGCTTCTGCACTTACCATGGCGAATCCCATCATAGGCCCTCCGGATATCAATTTTTCCGGCTGTTGAGAAAATCCACCCGCCGCTTCAATTAATTCCATATGGTTTGTTCCAAGAAGAACTTTAAAAGTTTCCCGGAGAATTTATGGCGTCTCCGCTTACAGTAACAACACGTTCCGTAAGAGGTTTCCCCTCAGCTACTGCCATATGAATCCCGATCAATGTTTCCACATTATCAACAATACAACCCGCATCTGCCGGGAGCATAGATGAATTGATCGCACGTTTTGTCACTGCATAGATCAACTTGACGTTCCGCTCCCTGAGGATATTTTGTCATGAGTGCCTTCACTTCCATATTCGGGTCATTTTCTGTTTCTTTGTTTAATTTTTCAATACAGTCTTTTTTATTATCTTCTACCGCAAAGATTCCTTTTGCATTCGGAAACAGCGAAAGGATTATACGCATACCGTTCACCAGTTGTCCGGTATTCTCCAACATCCTTCTGTAATCTGCCGTAATATACGGTTCACACTCTGCACAGTTCGCAATAATATATTCTATCTTTTCAGGTTCTTTCGGAGAAAGCTTTACCCTCGTAGGAAAACCTGCGCCTCCCATTCCGACAATACCGGCTTCACCGATTCTCTCAATGATCTCTTCTCTTGTCATCTCACCAAAAGGTTTCACCGTAAGATCGTTTATTTCCGCGTATTCTCCATCATTTTCAATGATGATACATTCTGTTTTTGTACCTGCCGGATTAAACCGATATTCAATTCCTTTCACAGTTCCGGATACAGAAGCATGGATCGGTGATGACACAAAACCTCCTGCTTCCGCAATCTTCTGTCCTTTTAAGACATGGTCGCCTTTTTTTACGATCGGATTCGCAGGCGCTCCGATATGCTGTGAAAGCGGATACGCCAGTTCCCCTTTCGGCAGTAATGTACGTATTTCACTGTCTTTTGAAAAACGCTTTCCGTCATCCGGATGGATACCGCCTTTAAATGTCAGAAGTCCCATGATATTCTTCCTTTCTTTCCCGCCGAAACAGAATCTACTTATCACACTCTATTCCCGCATTATTTTCATATTACGTTATTTTACTAGAATGAAGCATAAAAATCCAGTCATTCAAACGACAAAATCATACAATTCTGTATTTTCAGAAGAATGTTATCTTTTTAACATAATAAAGAGAACGACACTCTATGCAAGTATCGTCCCCTATCTTATCCATTATATAAAATACAAAAGATAATTACTCAGCATCTGCTTCGTAATCAACAGATACTGCATCTTCTTCATCACGATCAGCTTCCAATGCTTTCATGCTCAGGCTGATCTTCTTCTCTTCTTCGTTCAGGTCAACAATCTTAGCTGTAATCTCCTGACCTACAGAAAGAACATCCGATGGTTTCTCAACATGTTCTCTCGAAATCTGAGATACATGAAGAAGCGCATCAACTCCCGGTGCAAGTTCAACAAATGCACCGAAATCTGTCATACGTGCAACTTTGCCTGTGATCACTGTACCTACTGCAAAGTTCTCTGAAGCATTCGCCCACGGGTTTGTCTCCGGGAACTTCAAACTTAAGGCAACTTTTGTATCGTGAATGTCTTTCACAAGAACAGTAAGAGTATCACCTACGTGGAAGTTTTTCTTCGGATTATCAATTCTTCCCCATGACATTTCAGAAATATGGAGAAGTCCGTCAACTCCGCCAAGATCAACAAACGCTCCGAAATCCGTCACATTTTTGATCACGCCGTCTACTCTGTCTCCGACTTGTAATCTTGCAAACAGTTCTTTCTGTTTCTCGGCACGTTCTGCAACAAGAAGCTGTCTTCTGTCTCCGATCACACGGTTTCTTCTCGGATTGAACTCGCTGATTACGAATTCAATTTCCTGACCTTCATATTTTCCAAGATCTTTCTCATAAGAATCAGATACAAGGCTTGCCGGGATAAACACTCTGACTTCATCAACTGTAGCGCAAATGCCGCCTCCGAGAATCTGTGTAACTGTAGCTTTGAGGACTTCTTTGTTCTCAAACGCTTCACGCAGTCTCTCATTTCCTTTCTCGGCTGCAAGTCTCTTATATGTAAGAAGAACCTGACCCTCTCCGTCGTTTACTTTCAAAACTTTGACTGTCATCGTATCACCTACGGATACTACTTTTGTGAGGTCAACTGACGGATCGTTGGAGTATTCATTCTTTGTAATGATACCGTCTGCCTTATAACCGATATTCAGGATAATCTCTTCCGGTTTTACATCGATTACCGTTCCCTCAACTACTTCTCCATTGTGAATCGTTTTAAATGACTCGTCTAACATCTGTTCAAAAGATAATTCTGACATTATTTTGAACCTCCTCAATTATATTATTGGGCGTGGATGCCCCTGCTGTAATACCTACTGTTTCCACTGACCCTAATTGATTCAAATCCAAATCGTCAAGTGTC
>ENA-OQKD01000204-OQKD01000204.1-human-gut-metagenome-genome-assembly--contig:-NODE-204-length-16673-cov-3.835791_pt1 | contig 16673 bp, 16 predicted proteins | sample MGYA00242775_ERZ504792 | MGnify/ENA primary metagenome ERZ504792 (study PRJEB26092, sample SAMD00036401) | human gut metagenome | host: Homo sapiens | study: EMG produced TPA metagenomics assembly of...
ACGATGGGATACGGAGTGAATTTTTCCGGGAGCTTGAATTTCCAAGATCGATTCCGGGAATCATATATGGCTTAATGACTCATGCCGGAGTTCCAAGTGAACTGATCGAATTCCACGGACATAATGAGTTTTTATAAAGCGGTGAATAATTCAACGACAGCGTGGCTTTACGGGGCGTGCGGTGTAAACTGTTCATTGTTTGGTATCGGGGAAAGAACCGGAAATACTCCCCTTGAGGCAATGGTATTTGAGTATGCGCAGCTTCGCGGAACTTTGGATGGTATGGATACAACTGTGATCACGGAGCTTGCAGAATATTATGAGAAAGAAATCGGATATACTGTACCTTCAAGAACGCCTTTCGTAGGTAAGAATTTTAATGTGACGCGTGCGGGGATTCACGCGGACGGCATGTTGAAAAATGAGGAAATATACAATATTTTTGATACGGATAAATTTTTAAACCGTCCCGCACTGGTGTCGGTTTCCAATACATCCGGAACAGCGGGGATCGCATATTGGATCAATGCGTATTTTAAACTTCCGGAAGAACGGAAAGTTGATAAAAATTCGGAACTGGTACATCGTCTGAAAGAATGGGTTGATAAACAGTATGAGGACGGACGCGTTACGGTCTTGACAGATGAAGAATTAATTGCCAAAATAGAAAGTGTATGTAGGGAACTGCATGTTGTATTGTAGATTATAGTCGGAGGATTTCAGATGGAAGAATATCAGGATCATTCCCTTGGAAGTCGTGTGTTTCAGAAGATAAGGGATAATATTTTAAATGGAACATATAAAGAAAACGACGAACTTAGGGAAACGGCGATAGGGAAAGAATTAGGAGTGAGCCGGACGCCTGTACGGGAGGCTCTTCGTCAGCTTGAGTTGGAAGGGCTTGTGACGATTATTCCGAACAGAGGAGCTTATGTATCGGGTATATCTCATAAAGATATATGGGATATCTATAAGATCCGCTCGATGCTGGAAGGATTGTGCGCCCGCTGGGCGGCAGAACATATTACAGAAGAGCAGCTTGACCAGTTGGAAGAATCGCTTCTTCTTTCAGAGTTTCAAATGAAAAAGGAAAGCGGCTTCAGCACGGAGCAGGTTGCGGCGTTGGATGGTCGTTTTCACGCTGTTCTCTATGAAGCTTCGGGAAGCAGAATGCTGAAACATGTTCTGACGGATTTTCATAATTATGTGCAAAGAGCCAGAAAATCATCGATCGTATCAGAAGAAAGAGCCAGAAAGTCGATACGTGAACACAGACAGATTTTACGTGCGATCAAAGACAGAGATGCAGAGATGGCAGAACAGCTTGCTAATGAGCATATTATTCATGTAATGCAAAATTTGAAAAAGCAGGGATATTAGATTGCAAAAAGTACAGCTACATCGGAAGCTGTATAAGCGGAAGATGTGTTGAATAGATGGGGGCAAAAAGTTCATATATTAAAAAGGAGAAAATAACAATGGGAAAAATCAAAATGACGACACCGCTTGTGGAGATGGACGGAGATGAGATGACAAGAATTCTTTGGAAAATGATCAAAGACGAGCTTCTTATTCCGTATATTGATCTAAAAACAGAATATTATGATCTTGGATTAGAGCATAGAAACGAGACAGACGATCAGGTCACGGTTGATTCTGCAATGGCGACCAAGAAATATAAGGTTGCGGTAAAATGTGCTACAATTACTCCAAATGCAGCGCGCATGGATGAGTATGATTTGAAAGAGATGTGGAAAAGTCCAAACGGTACGATTCGTGCGATTCTTGACGGAACGGTATTTCGTGCTCCGATCGTGGTGAAAGGAATCGAGCCGTGTGTGAAGAATTGGAAGAAACCGATTACGATTGCAAGACATGCATATGGTGATGTATACAAAGGTTCTGAGATGAAAATTCCGGGAGCCGGCAAAGTTGAACTTGTATATACAGCAGAGGACGGAAGCGAGACGAAAGAGCTTGTACATAATTTTGACGGACCGGGTATTGTGCAGGGAATGCATAATATCAACCGTTCGATCGAAAGTTTTGCAAGAAGCTGTTTTTCTTATGCTCTTGATACAAAGCAGGATCTTTGGTTTGCCACAAAAGATACGATTTCCAAAAAGTATGATCATACATTTAAAGATATTTTTCAAGAGATTTATGACGCTGAGTTTGATGAGAAGTTCAAAGAAGCAGGCATTGAGTATTTTTACACGCTTATCGATGATGCGGTTGCCCGTGTAATGAAATCAGAAGGCGGATATATTTGGGCATGCAAAAACTACGACGGAGATGTGATGAGTGATATGGTGTCTTCTGCCTTTGGTTCGTTGGCGATGATGACATCTGTTCTCGTTTCACCGGAAGGATACTATGAATATGAAGCGGCTCACGGAACTGTTCAGCGCCACTACTATAAGCATTTAAAAGGGGAAGAGACATCGACAAACTCAGTGGCAACGATTTTTGCATGGACAGGTGCGCTTAGAAAAAGAGGAGAACTTGACGGCAATACCGAATTGATGGAGTTTGCGGATAAGTTGGAAAAAGCAACGATAGATACGATCGAGGCGGGAGAGATGACAAAAGATCTCGCATTGATCACAACGCTTGAAAATCCGACGGTACTCAACAGCGAGCAGTTTATTAAAGCAATCGCAAAGAGACTGTAATGATTGAAATAACAGAAAATAAAACATGTCCGCAGTGGTGGAAAAAGACCGCTGCGGGCATGTTTTGTCTGGCGGAAATTAAATTTTGATCACCTTCTGCTTGTATTCATTTTGGAAGGCTGTTTTAAACTTATCGGTGACGACGGAAGTGTATAAATTAGATGCAAGCATGTCATTGCGAAGCATTTTGCGGCCTAGAGGAGGGATGGTTTCGGTTTCAGACAACCGGATAAGAAGCGGCAGTGAACTTTCTTTTGAAATGCGTGTGAGCAGTTTTTCCCGGTCTTTCCGAAAGCCTAAAAGGCGGGCGTAAAAATGATATCCGCCATCAATATATTCCTCTACGTCTGTTTTCTTTATTCCGAGCATTATATGAAGGAGTGCCCGGTTGATCCGTGTCTGCGTAAGTTCTCTTGTTTTTAGAAGGTCACAGAACTGTTTGTAGTTGAAAAAGTAATTAAGCCGGGAACAGATTCTGTTTGCCAGTTCTTCAGAGACATCCATGTATCGAAGCAGGTTTTCGGGATATTTGTTTAATAATTTGTATTTCAGGATAAGAGAAAAGTCGTTTTGATAAATCGGGTAAGAAACTTTGTGGCAATCTTTTAAAAGTTTCAGGCAGCACTGCGGCACTTGTGATTCCAATTCTCCGAAAATGTTAAAAGGGGCGGTGTCGTCAAAAGCTCCCTTTGGCAGATCGTCATATTTTCTTAAAGAAGATCCTGAATACGAAAGAAGAGAACGGATCGCCGATGCAGAACTTAAATTCTCTGTACTGAGTTCTTGGTCGTGATACCGGGCGCCTTTTCTGAGGATCGTATATGGTTTGATCGTGCTTTTTAATTTTCTGATCGCTTTTAGGTATTCGATTCCGAGAATATTATTAGGTTCATCTAAAAGAGCCGCAAAGTTTTTTTCCGGAAGATATTCTTTCAAAGCTTTTCTGCGTGCACACGGAAAGGAAAGTCCGTTTCTTAAATGTTTTTTAAAAGAGAACGGTAATCTTTTGGCTCTTGACAGAGAAGGTCTGCAATTTCGGATAAAGCATCTAAATCTCCGCATTCACTCCCGAAACAAAGCGAGTCTACAATTTGAAGCTGGTCCAACAAAGCGACAGCGCTTTCGGCAAACAATTCTGCGCTTCCGGTAGAATAGCAGACAGGAAGTTCAAATACAGCGGAAGCACCGCATTCCAGAGCGGATTCGGCTCTTAAACGCTTTGGCATGACAGCCGGAACACCTCTTTGGACATAATCGCCGCTCATAACAACGATGACAGCGTCGGCACCGGTTGTACGTTTTGCCTGTTGGATATGGTAGAGATGTCCATTGTGAAATGGATTATATTCTGTAATAAGTCCTACAATTTTCATAAGAAACTCCTTGTATATCATTTTCTGCCATATTATACTATAAAAAGATGAATTTTTACAGTGGAATATGTAACGGTTCAGTCCGTGTTGTTCATAAAACCGCACTGCGTGCCTATTATGGCTAAATTGTTACAAAAAGATATCTTGGAAGATGAGGAGTTAGGCATGGATCAGGAAAACAGACTTGACGTAGAGCAGATGATCGAACTGCTTGAAAAGCATGATTTTAAAAAATTAAAGGAAGAACTGGAGTCTGTGCATCCGGTAGACATTGTAGATGCATTGGAAGAATTGGACAAAAAACAACGTATTTTGATCTTCCGTCTTCTGGCAAAAGAAGAAGCGGCGGAAGTGTTTACGGATATGAACAGCGACATGAGAGAAGATTTGATCAATGCGCTGACGGATTCGGAGTTGGAAGAAGTTATGGAAGAGATGTACGTTGATGACACCGTCGACGTATTAGAAGAAATGCCGGCAAATGTAGTGGATCGTCTTTTGATGGCAACGGATGAAGAGACAAGAAAGAAGATAAATGCGCTTTTGCAGTATCCGGAGGACAGTGCGGGCAGCATTATGAATATCGAGTATATCAGCCTTCGTAAAGAGATGACGGTTGCGGATGCTATTTTAAAGATTCGTCAGGTCGGTATTAATAAAGAGACGATTTATACATGCTATGTGACGGAAAAAAGAAGATTGATCGGCATGGTCGATGTAAAGGATCTTCTTACGGCAGGAGAGTCGAGACTGATAGAAGAGATCATGGATGAAAACGTGCTTTACGCCCGCACACTGGATGATCAGGAGCATGTGGCGAATATGATCAATAAATACGGATTAGTAGCAATTCCCGTAATTGATCATGAAGACTGTCTTGTCGGAATCGTAACAGTAGATGATGCGATGCTTGTATTGCAGGATGAAACGACAGAAGATATCAGTATTATGGCCGGTGTCAGTCCAAATGAAGATTCTTATTTTGAAACATCCGTTTTCCAACAGGCGAAAAACCGTACGCCGTGGTTGATGCTACTGATGCTTTCGGCAACGATCACGGGCGAAATACTGGGATATTATGAGCAGGCGATGGCTGCGATGCCGATCTTGATCACATTTATTCCGATGTTGATGGGAACGGGAGGAAACTGCGGATCTCAAAGCTCGACTCTGATTATTCGAGGTCTTGCGGTCGGCGAAATTGAGTTTTCGGATATTTTTAAAGTTATCTTTAAAGAGATCAGAGTGGCGCTTGTTGTCGGAACTCTTCTTGCGTTTGTGAACGGGGTAAGAATCTGTATTATGTATGATCGTAACATTATGCTGGCAGTTGCCCTTGGAATTACAATGATCGCAGTTGTAATGATGGCAAAGTGTATCGGGTGTATCCTTCCTCTTCTGGCAAAGAAGATCGGACTTGATCCGGCAATCATGGCGGCTCCGCTTATTACAACAATTCTTGATACATGCACAATCCTTGTTTATTTTAACATCGTAACAACGATGTTTAGGCTGTGAGGGTAAAAGAACGGAAGAAAAGAACAAAGGGAAGAGAAAACAAATAACAAAGGGCATAAGAAACCAAAGATTGATATTTTTATAACAATCATACAAAGATGAAAAGAAATTGTATAAAATTGTACTTAAAAATGCACATGGAATCCCCTTGTATACAAAATCCCTTTGCGTTATAATAAAAATATAATTGTGAAAAATGAAAGGTGGCTTTTAAATCATGGGATTTATCGATGAAATCAAGGCAAGAGCAAAAGCTGATAAAAAGGTGATTGTTCTTCCTGAGACAGAGGACGAAAGAACTTATAAGGCTGCGCAGACGGTCTTAAGAGAAGGGATTGCAGATTTGATTCTCGTAGGAAACGAAGAAGAAATCGAGAAAAATAAAGGCGCATATGATATTACAGGCGCTGTGATCGTTGATCCGGCTAAAAATGATAAAACAGAAGAGTATATTGCAAAGCTTGTTGAATTAAGACAGAAAAAAGGAATGACAGAAGAGCAGGCAAGAGAGCTCCTCCTGAATAATTATCTGTACTACGGCGTTATGATGGTGAAAATGGGAGACGCCGACGGTATGGTGTCCGGAGCATGTCATTCTACGGCGGATACACTTCGTCCGTGTCTTCAGATCTTGAAGACAAAGCCGGGAACAAAACTTGTATCTGCATTCTTTTTAATGGTTGTTCCTGACTGTGATATGGGAGCGGACGGAACGTTCATCTTCGGAGATGCCGGACTTGAGCAAAACCCTGATCCGGAAAAACTGGCAAACATTGCACTTTCTTCCGCAGAATCTTTCGAGACGCTGACAGGAAAAGAACCGATTGTAGCGATGCTTTCTCATTCTACAAAAGGAAGTGCAAAACATGCAGATGTCGATAAAGTTGTAGAAGCAACAAAGATCGCGCACGAACTTGCGCCGGAATTAAAATTAGACGGAGAGCTTCAGCTTGACGCCGCTATCGTTCCGGAAGTCGGAGCATCGAAAGCTCCGGGCAGTGAAGTGGCAGGTAAAGCGAACGTGTTGATCTTCCCTGATCTTGATGCCGGCAATATCGGATATAAACTTGTACAAAGACTTGGAAAGGCAGAGGCATACGGACCGCTTACACAGGGAATCGCAGCTCCTGTCAACGATCTGTCACGCGGATGCAGCGCAGAAGATATTGTGGGTGTTGTTGCAATTACGGCGGTGCAGGCACAGGCAGAGTAAGATCGAGTACATAGAGAGTTTCAGTAAAACTTTCTGTTTATATAGTTTATAAAACAAAAATGGAGGAGAAGTAATGAAACGTATAGTAATCAACTGTGAAGTTCTTCATTGAAATTTCAGCTCATTAACGCGGAATCAGAAGAAGTTTTGGCGAAAGGAATTTGTGAGAGGATCGGAATTGACGGACGTCTGACGTATCAGCCGGAAGGCGGAGAAAAGAGGTGTCGGAAAAGGCGATGCCGACCCATACAGAGGCAATTCAGTTTGTGATTGAAGCTCTTACAAATCCGGAAACGGGTGTTGTTAAGAGTTTGGATGAAATCGGAGCTGTAGGACATCGTGTCGTACACGGCGGAGAAAAGTTTGCATCCTCAGTTGTGATTACAGAAGAAGTGAAGAAAGCGATAGAGGAATGTAATGATCTTGCGCCGCTTCATAATCCGGCAAACTTGATCGGTATTACAGCCTGCGAAAAACTTATGCCGAATACACCTATGACAGCTGTATTCGATACGGCGTTCCATCAGACAATGCCGGAAAAAGCATATATGTACGGACTTCCATACAATTATTATGAGGATTATAAGATCAGACGTTACGGCTTCCATGGAACAAGCCACAGTTTCGTATCTAAGAAAGCGGCGGAAGTGATGGAAAAACCGTATGAAGAACTGAAGACGATCGTATGTCATCTCGGAAACGGATCAAGTGTGACAGCTGTCATGAACGGACAATCTGTAGATACTTCTATGGGAATGACTCCGTTGGAAGGTCTTGTAATGGGAACACGTTCGGGAAATATCGATCCTGCGATCATGGAATTTATCGCAGAGAAAGAACATCTTGATATTGCAGGCGTGATGGACGTTCTTAATAAGAAGTCAGGTGTGTTCGGTATTTCGGGAGAACTCTCAAGCGATTTCCGTGATCTGACAAATGCGATGAATTCAGGAGATAAAAAAGCGAAGATCGCAATGGACGTATTTTCCTATAATGTTGCCAAATATGTCGGAGCATATGCGGCGGTAATGAATGGGGTAGACGATATTGTATTTACTGCGGGAATCGGTGAGAATGACGATTATGTAAGAGAACAGGTGTGTTCTTATCTGGGATATCTCGGAGTTGACTTTGATAAAGAGGCAAATACAGGTTTGAGAGGAAAACAGGCTGAGATTACAAAAGCGGGTTCAAAAGTAAGGGTATTTGTTATTCCGACAAATGAAGAGCTTGCGATTGCAAGAGAGACATTGGCGCTTGTAAAATAGTAAATGAGTTGAGTTGTCTTAAAGATCGTATGGAAAATACTATATTTTGTGTGTTTTCATGAAAATGACGGTTGACAAACAGAATTTACATGATATAATAATTCAGGTATGAATAGGAGTAAATAACAATGTTAATTAACCTATCAGACGTTTTGTCAGACCAGCATAAGACAGTTGAAGAGACTGTGCCGCTTACAATGGGAGAGATCCGGATGAAATTCGGGAAGTATCCGATTGTCGAGAGTGAGCCGGTTCATGTCCGGGTAGAACATGTCAGGGGAAAGGAAATGCTTATTTATGCAGATACCAGACTTGTGACGGTCATTCCCTGTGACAGATGCTTGGAGGATGTAAGATATGAATTTGCTTTAGATTTTGCAAAACATGTCGACATAGGTCTCTCCGACGCAGAACTGACAGAGGAGCTGGATGAATCAAACTTTATTGACGGATATCATCTTGACGTGGACAAACTACTCAGTAATGAGATCTTGTCGGGATGGCCGGAAAAAGTACTGTGCAAGGAAGATTGTAAAGGTCTTTGCCCGGTATGCGGTCAAAATTTGAATACAAAGTCCTGCGATTGTGAAGATACGGGGCTTGATCCTAGAATGTCAGTTGTCCGTGACTTATTTAAGAATTTTAAGGAGGTGTAACCTATGTCAATCTGCCCAAAGAATAAATCTTCTAAAGCAAGAAGAGATAAAAGAAGAGCTAACTGGAAGATGAGCGCTCCGAACCTTGTAAAATGCAGCAAGTGCGGCGAACTCATGATGCCTCACCGTGTATGCAAAGCTTGTGGCGCATACAATAAACGTGAGATTATTTCCGTTGACTAATCGTGAATTGAATGAAGAGGACGTAAAATATGATTTTACGTCCTTTTTTTATTGCTATGCGTATGATAAAAAGATGTCCGACGGACATTTTTTAGTTGATTTTTACAATAATATCAATTAGAATGATTTCAGTAGCGTTAGGAGGAATGAAGATGTCTGACATGACAAGAGTAGCGCTTGATGCAATGGGCGGCGATAATGCGCCGGTGGAGATGGTAAAAGGCGCTGTAGAAGCAGTACAAAAGCGGAACGATATTCAGGTTCTGCTCACAGGAAAAGAAGAGATATTGAAGGAAGAACTTGCAAAGTATACATATCCGGATGAAAAGATTCATATTGTGAATGCGACTGAAGTGATCGAAACTGCAGAGCCGCCGGTAAAAGCAATCCGCAGCAAGAAAGATTCCTCTCTTGTGACGGCAATGAAACTTGTCAGAAACGGTGAGGCAGACGCTTTGTTTCGGCAGGAAATTCAGGCGCGGTTCTCGTTGGAGGACAGCTTCTTGTCGGCAAGATTAAAGGGGTAGAGCGTCCGCCGCTTGCGCCGCTGATTCCGACGCTGAAAGGAGTTTCCCTTTTGATCGACTGCGGAGCGAATGTAGATGCCCGACCGTCTCATCTTGTCCAGTTTGCAAAGATGGGATCTATCTATATGGAGAGCGTTGTAGGTAAGAAGAATCCTACGGTTGGCATTGTGAATATCGGCGCGGAAGAAGAGAAAGGGAATGCCCTTGTGAAAGAGACGTTTCCGCTTCTGAAAGAGTGTCCTGATATCAATTTTATCGGAAGCGTGGAAGCGAGAGAGATCCCCTATGGCGATGTAGATGTCATCGTATGTGAAGCTTTTGTCGGCAACGTGATCCTTAAGCTTTATGAAGGCGTTGCAGGGGCGCTTGTCAAGAAGATCAAAAGTGGTATGATGGCAAATCTGAAGAGCAAAATAGGCGGTCTTTTGGTGAAACCGGCCTTGAAAGATACGTTGAAAGATTTCGACACAAGCGAACATGGCGGAGCACCGCTGCTCGGATTGAAAGGTCTTGTTGTCAAAACACATGGAAGCTCGACATCAAAAGAAGTATGTAATTCGATTATTCAATGTGTGACATTTAAAGAGCAGAAGATCAACGAAAAGATAACGTCAGTTATTCAAAAAAATCAGGAAAATATTTAAAGATCAGGTAAGGAGAAGATATTATGGAATTTGAAAAGCTTCAAAAAATTATCGCGGAAGTTCTTAATTTAAGTGAGGAAGAGATTAGACCGGACAGTACATTTGTAGATGATCTCGGAGCAGATTCTCTTGATGTATTCCAGATCATCATGGGAATCGAAGAAGAGTTTGACATTGAGATCGATAATGAAGAAGCGGAGAAAATAACAACAGTTCAGGATGCTGTTGATCAGATCAAAAAAGCAGTGGAATAATTTGGTGTAAAATGAAAAAGCCCCTGTGGGCTTTTTCGTTTTACATGGAAAAGAAATAAAGGACGGTGCAAGACACCGGGAAAGAGTAGAAAATGCATAAGAAATTAAAAGAGTTAGAACAGAAGATAGGTTATCGATTCAGAAATTTTTCTTTTCTTGAACAGGCAATGATGCACAGTTCCTATACGAATGAGCATCGGATGGAAAAATACAGATGCAATGAACGTTTAGAGTTTTTGGGAGATGCGGTCTTAGAACTGATTTCCAGTGAGTTTTTGTTTCGGCAGTCTCCGAAAGTTCCGGAAGGAGAGCTGACAAAAACAAGGGCAAGCATGGTGTGTGAGCAGTCATTGGCTATGTGCGCGAGAGACATCGATCTTGGAAGCTATCTTCTTCTCGGAAAAGGGGAAGAGGTAACAGGAGGGCGTTTTCGTGATTCTGTGACTTCAGATGCACTGGAAGCTTTGATCGGAGCAATATATCTGGATGGTGGTTTTACTAATGCAAAAGAGTTTATACATCGTTTGTTTTGACGGACCAGGAAGATAAGAAACTCTTTTATGATAGTAAAACTATCCTTCAAGAGATTGTTCAGGCTGAAAAACTAGGAGAGATAGAATATCATCTGATAGGCGAGGAAGGACCTGATCATAACAAATCATTTTCTGTGGAACTGACGATCCGGGGCAGGTCGTACGGTAAAGGCAAAGGAAGGACTAAAAAAGCGGCGGAACAGCAGGCTGCCTATGAGGCGATTCATGTGCTGAAAAAAAGATAAAGCAGGTGTTCTATGTATTTAAAAAGTATAGAAGTGCAGGGGTTTAAGTCCTTTGCAAATAAGATTAAATTTGACTTTCATAACGGAATTACAGGTATTGTCGGACCAAATGGAAGCGGAAAGAGCAATGTTGCGGATGCAGTTCGCTGGGTACTGGGAGAGCAACGGGTAAAACAGCTCCGCGGCGGTACGATGCAGGACGTAATCTTTTCGGGAACAGAGAACAGGAAACCGTTAAGTTATGCCTCTGTAGCGATCACATTGGATAATGCGGATCACAAATTGCCTGTTGATTATGAAGAAGTTACTGTGACGAGAAAGCTGTACCGTTCAGGAGAAAGTGAATATCTGATCAACGGAGCGTCCTGTCGGCTGAAAGATATTAATGAAATGTTTTATGACACAGGTATCGGTAAAGAAGGATATTCGATTATAGGTCAGGGACAGATCGATAAAATATTAAGCGGGAAGCCGGAAGAAAGAAGAGAATTGTTCGACGAGGCTGCCGGAATCGTAAAGTTTAAGCGGAGAAAAAACCTATCGGTAAAGAAACTTGAAGAAGAACGTATGAACTTAACCCGCGTAAACGATATTTTACAGGAACTGGAAAAGCAGTTGGGACCTTTGGAAAAACAGTCGGAAACAGCGAAAGAGTATTTAAAGAAAAAGGAAGAGTTAAAGACATATGATATTAATATGTTCCTTTTGGAAGAAGAGAGGATCCGTGACTGTTTAAAAGAAACACAAAAGAAACTGGAGATCGCATCATTAGAATTAGAAGAGTCAAATATCAGTTATGATAAGATGAAAACGGAGTATGAGGCGATTGAAGAGGAAGTAGAAGAGATCGACCTTGCAATCGAAACTGCAAAAAATCGTTTGAATGAAACAAATTTACTGAAGCAGCAACTGGAAGGTCAGATCAATGTATTGAGAGAACAGATCAATACGGCTCGTATGAATGATGAGCATTATGATAACCGGTTGAATACCGTCCAATCGGAAATCAATATGAGAAAAGAGCAGAAAGCGTCTTTTGAAGAAGAAAAGAAAAATACTTTCGGAAAAGCTGCGTGAAGCGTCGCAGGCAGATACGGTTGTAAAAAACGACTGATCGATGTGCAGACACAGATTGCGGAGCATACAGAAGAGATCGAACAGCGGAAACAGGAAATTATGGATCTTCTTGGAAACAGAGCTTCTACGAAAGCAAAAATCCAACATTTTGATACAACGAGAGATCAAATATCAACAAGAAAATCCGTGCTTGCAAGAAATATTTTAGAAGTGTCGGCAAAGGCGAAAGAGCAGGAAGAGCAGCTGCATGAACATGAAGAGCGGTTGTCTGAGATTCAAGATAAGATTCGGCTCTATAATATGCAGATTACCGAAAATGAACAGAAGATACAAAAACTTCAAGAAGAGTTAAATGTCAGACAGGAAAAATTGAATGTCGGACGAACAGCATATCACAGAGAGGCATCCAGGCTGGAATCACTGAAAAATATTACGGAGCGTTATGATGGATATGGAAACAGTATCCGTAAAGTGATGGCAAATAAGGATAAAAATCCGGGATTGATCGGCGTTGTTGCAGATATTATCAAAGTCGATAAAGAATATGAGATTGCGATTGAGACTGCTTTGGGCGGAAGTATTCAAAATATTGTTACGGATAATGAAGATACAGCCAAGAAAATGATTTCTTTTTTAAAGACGAATAAGTTCGGCCGGGCAACATTTTTGCCGCTTACAAGTATGAGAGGCGGAGGCGGAATTCGCAATGAAGAAGCGCTTAAAGAACCGGGAGTGATCGGTACGGCAGATAAGCTTGTTTATGTAGAGGCGCGTTTTACCGGACTGGCAGAGCAGTTGTTAGGAAGAACCCTTGTCGTTAGAACGATCGATGACGGAATTCTCATTGCAAGAAAATATAAGCAGTCGATTAGACTTGTTACTTTGGAAGGAGAATTGATCAATCCGGGAGGATCGATGACGGGAGGCGCATTTAAAAATTCCAGCAACCTGCTGAGCAGAAGACGAGAGATCGAAGAATTTGAAAAGACGGTAGCCATGCTGAAAAAAGATATGGATGCCGCCGAGGCAGATGTAAGCAGGATTAAATCTGAACGCGCGGGATGCTACAATATGGTAGATGATATCCGTCAGGAACTCAGAAAGGCATCGGTCATCGAAAATACAGCGAAGATGAATGCCGAGCAGACGAAGACGCGTATGGAGGAGGCAAAACAAAGCTGTGCAGGTTATGTCGCAGAACAAGGAAAGCTTGAAAGAGAGTTAGGAGAGATAATAGAGAACGAAGAGTCGATCAGGATGGAACTTGAGGTATCTGAAAATTTAGAAAAAGAACTCAATCTTCGGATCGAAGAACTTCATGCTCTGCTTGAAAAAGAAAGAGATACGGAGAGTGAACAGCTTAAGATCTCAGAAGAATCACATTTATCTTTGGCAGGAATGGAACAGCAGAATCTTTTCGTATCGGAAAATATTTCACGTATTGAAGAAGAGATCGTCAAGTTTCAGGCAGAACTGGAAGAATTGGATAAAAATAAAGATCATGCGTCAGATGAGATTAAGGAAAAGGAAGACAAGATAAAAGAGCTTCGGGGAACGATTGATAATTCAAGAGAATTGTTTGATGAAATTGAAAAAGAAATAAAAGAACAGACAGAGGGAAGAGATGCATTAAACAGGAAGCATAAACAGTTTCTGCAAATGCGGGAAGACTTGTCAAAACATATTTCGGCTCTCGATAAAGAATGTTTCCGCCTGGACAGTCAAAAACAATCTTACGAGGCGGCGTCTGAAAAGCAGATGAATTATATGTGGGAAGAATATGAGATCACATACAATCATGCGATGAAGCTTCGTGACGAAAATCTGACGGATCTTGCGTATATGAAGCGTCAGATACAAGAGTTGAAAAATGAGATCCGAAAACTCGGCACGGTCAATGTCAATGCGATTGAAGATTTTAAAAATATTTCCGAAAGATATGCATTTTTGAAAAATCAGCATGACGACCTTGTCGAGGCGGAGCAGACGCTGATGCAGATCATTGATGAATTAGATGCTGCAATGAGAAAACAGTTTGCCGAGCAGTTTTTAAAAATAAAAGAAGAGTTCAACACAGTGTTCCGACAGTTGTTCGGAGGCGGAAAAGGAACATTGGAGTTGATGGAAGATGAGGATATTTTGGAGGCGGGAATCCGTATCATTGCCCAGCCGCCAGGGAAAAAACTTCAAAATATGATGCAGCTTTCCGGCGGCGAAAAAGCGTTGACGGCAATTTCTTTATTATTTGCGATCCAGAATTTAAAACCGTCGCCGTTTTGTCTTCTTGATGAGATTGAAGCGGCGCTGGATGATAATAACGTGACCCGCTTTGCACAATATCTGCATAAACTGACGAAAAATACGCAGTTTATCGTAATTACGCATCGTAGAGGAACGATGACGGCAGCAGATAGACTGTATGGAATCACGATGCAGGAAAAAGGCGTTTCAACGCTTGTTTCAGTCGATCTTTTGGAAGATAAATTGGATCGCTGAGAATTGATAAAGGAATCAGAGAAAGGAATTAATTAGATAAATGGAAGAAAAAAAAGGATTTTTCAGGCGTCTTGTATCAGGTCTTGCAAAGACAAGAGATAATATTGTATCCGGGATGGACAGTATTTTTCATGGCTTTTCAAAAATAGACGAGGAGTTTTATGAGGAGCTGGAAGAGACGTTGATCATGGGCGATCTCGGAGTACACTCTACAATGGAAATATTAGAAGACCTCCGGGCAAAAGTAAAAGAAAGACATATCAAAGAACCGATTGAGTGCAGACAATTATTGATTGACAGTATCCGGGAACAAATGGATGTAGGAGAGACGGCATATGAGTTTGAAAACAGAACATCTGTCGTGTTTGTGATCGGAGTAAACGGAGTCGGGAAAACAACTACGATCGGAAAACTGGCGGGAAAGTTGAAAAGTCAGGGGAAAAAGGTTGTTTTGGCGGCAGCCGATACTTTTCGTGCTGCGGCGGGAGAACAGCTTCGAGAATGGGCGAACCGTGCCGATGCAGATATGATCGGAGGGCAGGAAGGAGCAGATCCGGCAGCTGTAATCTATGACGCGGTAGCTGCGGCAAAAGCACGTCATGCAGATGTGCTTCTCTGTGATACGGCAGGAAGACTTCACAATAAAAAGAACCTGATGGAGGAACTTAAGAAGATCAACCGTGTGATCGACAGAGAGTATCCGGAAGCTTTTCGGGAGACACTTGTCGTATTAGATGCGACAACAGGACAAAATGCTTTGGCACAGGCAAAAGAGTTTAATGAAGTGGCAGACATTACAGGTGTTATTCTTACAAAGATGGACGGAACGGCAAAAGGTGGAATTGCAGTTGCGATTCAGGCAGAACTTGGAATTCCCGTAAAATATATCGGAGTCGGAGAGACGATAGACGATCTTCAGAAATTTGATGCAGATGAGTTTGTAAACGCATTGTTTTACAGAGAGGATGAAGAAAAATGATGACATTGGAGAAATTTGAAGAAGCCAGCGAGCTTGTAAAAAAAGTGACGAATTCTACAAAGCTTGTGTACAGTGATTATTTAAGCGAGCAAAGCGGAGGAAAGGTTTATTTAAAGCCGGAAAATATGCAGCATACCGGAGCATACAAGATCAGAGGAGCTTATTATAAAATCAGTACGTTATCGGATGAAGAACGAGGCAGAGGACTGATCACGGCATCGGCGGGAAATCACGCTCAGGGCGTTGCCTTTGCCGCAAAAAAATTTGGCTGTAAAGCAGTTATCGTTATGCCTACGGTTACACCTCTTATAAAAGTGAACCGTACAAAGAGCTACGGCGCGGAAGTGATCCTGCACGGAGATGTCTATGACGATGCTTATGCCTATGCGTGTGAGCTGGCAGAAAAAGAGGGATATACGTTTGTACATCCGTTTAATGACATAGATGTAGCAACAGGCCAGGGAACGATCGCAATGGAAATCGTTCAGGAACTTCCGACTGTTGATTACATTCTTGTTCCGATCGGAGGAGGCGGACTTGTTTCCGGCGTTGCGACGCTGGCTAAGATGTTGAATCCGAAAATAAAAGTAATCGGAGTAGAACCGGCAGAGGCGGCAAGTATGAAAGCGGCGCTTGCGGCAGGCGAAGTCGTACAACTTGAAAGCGCCAATACGATCGCGGACGGAACGGCCGTGAAAGCTGTAGGAGATAAAATTCTTCCCTTTGTTAAGGAAAATGTAGACGACGTTCTTCTTGTAGAAGATGATGAATTGATCGGCGCATTTCTTGACATGGTAGAGAATCATAAGATGATCGTTGAAAATTCAGGTCTTTTGTCAGTAGCGGCATTGAAGCAGCTTGACTGCAAAGGGGAAAAAGGTAGTCTGTGTATTAAGCGGCGGTAATATGGACGTAATTACGATGTCATCTATTGTACAGCATGGATTGATCCAACGCGACAGGATTTTTTCTGTATCTGTACTCTTCCTGACAAACCGGGTGAACTTGTCCAGGTGGCGCAGACAATCGCAG